>Ga0209187_1000065_pt1 | contig 242305 bp, 185 predicted proteins | sample BantaG_FD_187430 | JGI IMG/M metagenome (GOLD analysis project Ga0209187, IMG submission 187430) | Marine algal microbial communities from Bantry Bay, Ireland - BantryBay_4 metaG (SPAdes) (version 2) | ecosystem: Host-associated > Algae > Red algae > Unclassified | place: Bantry Bay, Ireland... | reverse complement strand
AACCTATCATTAATGCTTTTTTTAACTTTTACTACTACTATTTTAAAACTACTGGTGCAAAGATACGCCTAAAAACAAGTTAAATTCAAGTGTTTTTTAATCTTGTAGTGTTATTGTATATAACTAAGGATTAATGTAGGAATTTAGCCGAGCCGATGTAGTGCAAAAAATAGATTTTATTTACTAATATTGATTCGTCTGGCTATTTAATAGTCCTGTTCAATCTTAGCGATTTTTAATTTCTAAAAATCCTTCCTTAATTGATTTCTACAATTATATGATTTGATCTTTTCTTGTAAAAAAAAGACAAACCTTCCGAACGTCCTGCCACGCTCAAATCTGATGGGCTTACATTATTTAATATTACTTTTAAAAATGCTAAACTGGCTTTCAATTTAGAAAAAGTAAATATTGTTTAGTACTGTTTCTGATTGACGAAGGTTCATGATCTAGCGATAAAGTCCATTGTTCAACTTAAATAATTACATGCTTTAAATCATGTCTATTATCCATTCTTGATATAATACACCCTTAAAAGGCTAAGATATTTTCACTACCTTAATGTTCGCTTAATATGAATTTAATTTTGGGCTGAATGAATGATCTAAATAGGGATAAATTACTTTTTCAGAAAATCAAGAAAGGAGATGGGGCTGCCTTTGAGAAGTTGTTCAATCTCCATTACAAAAGCCTTTGTCATGTTGCTTATCGGGTATATCAAGATGAACACAAATCAAAAGATTTTGTACAAGATGTTTTCCTTTCAATTTGGAAAAGACGAGGAGTATTAGATATTAAAACGTCCGTATATGCATACTTGAGAAAGGCGGTCATGTATAAATGTTTAGATCATATTCGTGCTCAAAAAATAAATTTTACGGAAGACCCTGTATTGGATTCTTCCTTTGAAAGTCCAGATCTTTTGGTAGGAGAAGAATTAAAATCATTAATTCACAAAGTTGTTGATCAACTACCTAATAGATGTAGGTTAATTTTTTGCATGAGTAGATTTGAAGAAATGTCTCATAAAGAAATTGCTGCAAAATTAGAAATTTCAAATAAAACAATTGAAAATCAAATTACAAAAGCTTTGAAGATATTACGGTTGGCAATTATTAAATATGGCCTTCCACTAAAAGTTCTTATCTTTTTCGCCTTTTGGCTAGGGGGTAATTATTATTAAGCCGACTATAAAATAGATACCTAATTTATGAATTCAGATAAATTTACCTACTTAATATACAAGAAGTATATCGATGGCCTTAACCAAGAGGAATCCCTTCTCCTTAATGAATGGCTCCAAGCGTCTGATGAGCACATAGAGATCGAAAAATCTATTAAGCTTTCGATGACGGAACTAGATGATTATGAGCCTACCTTAGAAATAAATGCAGCTGAAGATTTCAAGGCTTTAAAAGCGAAAATGTCAACTCCTAAAAAAGACGCTGTAATTAAATCTATGAGTCGAAATTATTGGAAATGGATTGGTTCCGCTGCGGCAGTTGCTATATTGACTTTTGCTTCATTTTTGATGTTTGATAATAATGAAAATGAACAATTAATAACCTATAAAACTAATGCTGGTGAAACCCAGCTGGTAACCTTGGCCGATGGATCAAAAGTATGGTTAAATGAAAAAAGCAGTATTGGTTATTTAAAAGGTTTTAATAATAATAGAAAAATAAGCCTAACTGGAGAGGCTTTATTTGAGGTTGCAAAACAAAATAATAAAACCTTTGAAATTGAAACAGCAAATTCAATAGTTGCCGTTTTGGGTACTTCTTTTAATGTTAGGGCTTATAATACTGAATCATATACCCAGCTCGCCGTAAAAACTGGAAAAGTCTCCTTTAAAAGCAAAATGAGTCCTGAAAAGGCTATTCTTGTAGCAAATCAAGCAGCAACGCTTAATCATGAAATTAAAAAAATAACGCCCCTAGCTTTTGAGAATCTTAATCCTTTTGTATGGCAAGACCAGCTTATGAGCTTTAAGTCCATGGCGCTCAAAGAGGTAATTATTAGCTTAGAAAATCAATTTGATGTCAATATTGACATTAAAAATGAAGCAATAAAAGATTGCCTCGTTACCATGTCTGCTCAAAAAGCAGATCTTCAAAAAATTCTTAATAACATCAAAATCTTAATTGGAGTGGATATAGAACAAGAAAAAAATGGATCCTACACAATTAAAGGTGGCAAATGTTGGTAGACTTACAAATATATTTATTCTCTTTATAGGAATAGTGTAACTATCATTCTATTTTGCTCTTTAGTAATGTGTTTTATTATTAATTTTCTTGGTTTTGTCGCATTAAATAAATCATTTATGCGATTTTTATTGTGTGCCCTATTATGGTGCTTATCCTCTTTTATAGGGTTTAGTCAATCTCCTTTGGTTAAAATTATTGATTTCAAAATCGACAATAAAACCATTCCACAAACTTTATGGTCCTTAAGTGAACAAACACAAATTCCGATATCTTTAAAGGACAATGACTTTAGTAAAAAAACTTATTCATTCCAATTTAATAAAACTTCAGTGCGCCAAATTCTACAAGCACTTCTTAGAAAAGAAGATCATAGCTATGCTTTTAATGATGGGCAATTAATAATTAAAAAAACAATAAAGCGAAAAATAATAATTAGCGGTTATATTGAAGATGCAGATAGTGGTCAGCGACTAATAGGAGCCAACATTTTCACTCCTAACAACGATCTTGGCACAAATAGTAATGTTTATGGATTCTTTAGCTTTACCAGCACACAAGATATATCATTTATACAAGTAAGCTACCTTGGTTATCAAACAGCTAAATTTGAAATAAATAAATCGTCTGTTTCTCCATTAAATATTAAACTTGAAAAAAATAATGAGTTGAGTGAAGTTATTGTTATAGCAAATAAGGCATCAAACAAATCTTTTAAAATTAACGAAAATGAAAATGAAATCCTCAATGATCAATTAAGTACACCTTCCGCTTCATTGGGTGGTGTAAATGACGTAATGCGTGTAATTCAACAATTGCCTGGTGTGCAAAGTGGCACCGATGGTGTTGGTGGATTGCATGTAAGAGGAGGTAATGCAGATCAAAATTTAGTGCTTTTAGATGGAATCCCCATCTATAATCCTTACCATGCGCTTGGTCTTTTTTCTCTTTTCGAAAAAAAAAGTATTCAGAAAATAGATTATTATTCAGGAGGCTTTCCTGCAAGGTTTGGAGGACGCTTATCCTCTGTTTTAGACGTTCGAACAAAAGATGGAAACAATAAATACTTTAAAGCTAATATTGGTGTTGGCCTAATTGCATCTAATCTTTCTATAGAGGGGCCAATTGTGAAAGATAAAGCCGCCTTTTTCATTACCGCAAGAAGAAGCCATTTAGACCCATTTTTAAAAGGATACTCAAAAAAGCAAAATTTAAAAAATAGCAAGTTAGGCTTTTACAACTATTCCTTTGGTGATTTTCTTTCAAAATTAAATTATAATCTAAATCAAAAAGACAAGGTCTATTTAAGTGTATATTTTGGTATAGATAGGTTCGTAAATGAAGTGGGATCAATAGACATTAATGGGGCTTACTCATTTAAGGAAAATATTGATCAAGAGTTAAGTTGGGGAAATGCTTTAATTGCGGGAAGATGGAACCATCAATTTAGTAATAAACTATTTGCAAATACAAGTTTGACTTTTAGTCGTTTCAATTTTGAGTCAGAAGATCTTTTAAATAGTATTTATGATTATGCCTTTGGAATTGACACTTTAAACAGTCAATCATTTTACCAATCTCAAATTGATAATACCTCTTTAAAGTTTGATTTAGATTATGCACCTAACCAAAATCATTATATAAGAACCGGTGTTCAATATTCAAATCATACTTTTAAACCAGGCATAGTAAATAGAAGGTCTAATGAATTCACACTTGAAGACCCTGATGAACTATTAAATAACAGTCCATTAATTAAGGCCGAAGAATTTAAATTCTATTTGGAAGATGATATTCAAGTGTTCAAGAATTTAAAGATTAATGCTGGTTTATATATAGATCATTTTAAAGTTAGAAAAAAGAAATATCTGAACATTAATCCAAGGTTTCTTCTAAATTGGAAAATGACTGAAAATTTATCTGTGCATACATCTATAAGTCGAATGAATCAAAATGTTCATGTCCTTTCCAGAGCGGGATCAGGGTTTCCAACTGATCTTTGGGTGCCATCAACAGATAACGTTAAACCACAAACAGCGATCCTATATGACCTTAATTTAAAATGGAAGATCAGTAATCAATGGGCTGCAAGTATTGGAGTTTATCGAAAAAATATGAATAATTTAATTAATTATTCAGAATCGATTTTGGGTAATGGCTCTGGTAATACCTTAAACCCTACCAATTGGGAATCTAATATTACCAGCGGCGCTGGAAAAGCTGTAGGTGTGGAAGTGCTTTTAAGAAAAAACATAGGTCAAACTACCGGATGGATATCCTATACGCTATCTGATGCAACTAGACAATTTACAGGCATCAATCAAAATAAAGTATATCCCTTTAAATTTAATCATACACACAATTTTAATATTGTGGTAAATCAAAAACTTTGGAAAGGTTGGAGTTTATCTGGTAATTGGTCTTTTCGTTCGGGAAGCTTTACCAATATTCCTTTAAGTAAGTGGCAATATATACGACAAGATGCATTTGAGGATTATTTCTATTTCTATTTAGGAGAGAAGAATAGTTTTAAGCTACCTGATTATCATCGTTTAGATTTTGCCATAAATTTTCGGCACCCAAGCAATAGAAATCCTTTTTCTTTTCAGATTGGTATATTTAATGCATATGATCGCAAGAATATTTATTTTGTGAAAACTGATTTTGACCCTTTATCACAGGGGATCAATTATAAAAGTGTAAGCCTTGTTCCTTTCTTACCATATTTTAATATTGAAATCAAATTATGATAAAGAACAAAAATGCATTTCTATGTTATTCCTTTAGTTTTCTATTGCTTACTTTTTATGCTTGTGAGAATGAATTTGAATTGGAGATTCCTGAGCAAAACAAGCTTATTATCCTTTCAAATTTCAACCAAGATTCCATTATCAACTTAGTCCTAGGTGTGCCTGTTGGGGATAGCAATGGTTCTATTATCTATCCAAATAATGCGCGGATAGAGTTATTTGAAAACGGAAACTATGTTGAAAATTTGACTTATGTTGCCAGTTTTCCAGGGTTTGTTAGCACTTATCAATCTAGTATTATCCCAAAAGCAAATAGCCGTTATAAGATTATTGCGACATATGAAGATCGGCCCGAGGCCAAAGCAGAAAATGTTATACCAGAGCGAGCTAAAATAAATTTTATAGAACCTCAGACCAGTGATACTGTTCAACATCCCTTTTTCCGATATGTTGTTAAAAGTAAATTAAATATTGACCCGCTAGAAAATGGCCCTAATTATTTTCATCTAAAAGCATTCTTAAGACATCAATATTTAGATATCTTTTTGGGAGACACTTTATCATATTTTTTAAATAAAGATATTAAAATTGAAATTCCTCCATCCATTAACCACTTAGATATTTCACATGAAGAAGGAACGCTTGTTGCACAAGTTAATTTAATTAATTCATTGCAAATACCTTTAGATTTCAATTTTGGAATAGACCCTGCGGCCGATGACTGGAATATTATTTTAGAATTTCGAAATGTAAGCGAAAGTTATTATTTGTTTCACGAATCTGTTGGCAAACAGGAAAGGGCTGGCCCAAATAGCAATTTCTTATCTATACCCTCTACATTAATATATAATAATATTGAAAATGGGATTGGAAACTTTAGCGCATATAGTGTTTCAATTGATTCTTTATTTGAAAAATAGATTGTTCCGCTTCATAATAGAGAAAAGAAAGAGCCGAGTGCAACAAAAATTACCATTCTATATTATCAACCTTAATTATATAATATTATATAAATTAGTATAGGAATTTTTAATACTTACAGCTCTTTCAAATAATTCTCTAAAAAGTAGTGGTTATTTTATTAAGTTAATTTTAAACATTTCTCTTTTATCGCTAATCTGTACATTTAAATAATAGAAACCATTTGCAATGGCCTTATCGTTTAAGGAAATTCTAATCCTTTGTGATCCTATATTTAACGGACCAATGTCATTTGAGAAATCTTGAACCACCTGTCCAGTGTTTGAAATTAATTGAATTTTTATCTTTTCTTGCTTGTCTAATTCGAAAGCCAGTGTCAAATAATCCGAAGCTGGATTTGGGAAAATTTCAAAATCATACTTGATGGATAATTCATTTGTTGAAACTGTATTTGCATTATATACAGCAATTAAAGTATCCGCAGAATTTAGGAAAATACTTGCTTTTCTTTCTGTACTATTTGGGGATATTAAATTTCCTGATTTACTTATCCAATGGCTAAATACATAATCGTCTTCAAAATCGTTAAACAACTTGGTTTTGATCAAGTTTTCCATACCTTCAAAGTACTCTCCTGTCCATGGTAAATTTTCAAGGTCTAATGTGTTTAAATCAATCTCCGCTATTCCTGCCGGCTCAGTCATTACTGTTAAACTATGAACATCTGTAAGGTCATCATAGCAGGTGATAGGTCCTTGAGAAAGTTTTTGACATCGTTCGTTAATAAAATTTTGGAGTTCCTTTACATTATCTCTCCACTCAGAAATAGTACCACCCCAGCGTGCTATTTGTTTGTCCATTTCTGGTTCTATAATGTTCAACATGCTGTCTAAAACATAATTCATGTTATCACAGCTAAAAACTGTATTCATCAAATCTGCATATCTTGAATAATACAATTGCTTAAATTCTGAGCTTTCATTAAGGAGTTTTTTAAATATTTTCTCATGACTTCCTACGTTGCCTCTATAACCATTATTAGTTGAACTAAAATCCCTAATAAAATCATAAGTATATTGACAATAGTTGTCCCATTCTCCTGAACAACATTCGGGCGAAATCAAGATCACCTCCTGAAATATGCTATCTGTAGCTGGGTAGGGACTGCTTCCATTAATTATTGAATTACAACTATCTACGTTTCTTGCTGTGTCTCCATGCATAGTTCTTTCCGACCCAAAAAAGTAATCCATTTGATCTGCAATTATATCTAAATCACATGGCTTGGCGTCTGGTGAAGTATCTGGAACACCTGTGTAGTTAATATAGTAATCGAAAGTTGCATCGAGATCCCATAGAATATAGCCCCATTTCTTGTGGTCACCGTCTTGATTGAGGCCACGCCACCATCCTGTATTAAAATTTAACCAATCAGAAGCCACCACGTTTTGATTGATAGTTATATAATCAATTAGGCTTAACATGTTTAAACTATCTTCTGCAATTTTGTAATTATCTGAATTGCTCATGTCATTATCCAAAATAAAATTCCTCAAGTTTTCCCAATCAATAATCGCCTTGATCCCTCCATATTCAATTTCAGTTGTCTCCCATGTCGATAAGTATTGAATTTCGTATTTTCCTTGATCATAATAAAAGTCTGTATAGTCATGGTCAACTGGTCTTTCTCGCATTCCATAAACTCCCCAATATTGGCCATTTAAAAATAAAATAACTCTTTCTGATGCTCGTTGATCTAACTTCATCTCACCTAATTGGCTCAAGGCTTGAACATATTCGTCTCTAATATGAGCGCTTCCTTCATGGTCCTCTCCATCAATAGCTGGATAATTATCGTCACCAGAATTTCTAAACATAAATTTTTGATATTCATCCCGATCTGAATAAGTAAAGATTGGTGCTTCAACAGCCTTTGAATAACCCATCTCATCTCTTGAAATCCAATCCAAGCTTCTATGATCCAAAATCCAAGAGTCCTGACCGTGTCTATTTAAACTACCAAAGGATGTTGCTTCCCTTTCCTTGTCAACATTAAAATACTCTAATGATCCAATTGGAATAATTTCTCCTATCCCATTTGCTAAGTCAATTACTGAATCCGCAGCAACAGAAAATACCGCTAAGGTAAAATCCTCATTTATAAAGTAAGTGTTGAAATCCATCTTACCTGGAAGGATGTCACTATCATAACTAAAAGCAGTAGCTTTTACAACAGTCGTTTTATCGATTACGATTGGAGATATATAAATTGGAGATGTGTGCTTTGGGTTTGAACCATCTAAAGTATATCTTAAAATTGAATTGTTTTCGTTGTTGTTTATCTCAATGGTTTGAGTATTCGTATAATAACCTGCGCTTAAAGACATACTAGGAGCTTTGGTATATCCAATAACTTGATTCGTACCATTATTGCTAGAACCAAAACTTGGTGCAGTACTAATAACCCAATCAGGAGCTCCGTCTTCCACTCTACAATTAGAATGACCAAGTAGGGTTAAATTTAAATCAGATCTATCTTGCACTATTTCGTCTGCATTAGTAAGCATTACAATATCACTTCCTTTTGTTTGTGATAATTTGAAGTTCGTATGAAATTCCTGGCCGAATACAGCGTCTCTACCTGAACAAAGAAACAACATATATCCTTTTGCTGGAATCATTGTCCCAGCAGGAATTTTCCATTTGCCTGGTTTGTTTTCTTTGTCCGTAAGGTGCCAACCTGAAATATCTACATCTTGATCTGAGGTATTATAGAGCTCAATCCAGTCTTCCCCTTTTCCAAAGCTATCTAAAAATTGATCAATATTAGATACTGAAAACTCATTTATTAGAACTTGTGAATAGGAGATTATGCTAACAGTAAAGCATAAAAGTAAAAGTAATGTTTTTTTCATGTTTATATTTTTTTTAGAATTGCTCCGATTTTTTATTTAATGTTTTGGCTTACAAAATTTGTCTCTGGAAATTGAACTAAATGACCCAAGTCAGATAAAATACCTAAATAAACCAAGCAAGCTTTTTCTTCAATTTTAAGAACGAGTATTTTATTTTTAATTATAGATTCTTTAATTTTCAAAATTTTGATTGGATCCATATCCGGAAGCTTTACTAGTTTTTCAAGTGTTTTTTCCAAATCAAATTTATCGCCATATGAAATTGCGTTTTTATAAGTTTTATAGAGCAATTTGAAATTTTGAATTTTAAGATTTAATTGCTTTTCAAATTCTTTTTTTATAAAGGTACTCTTTTGCTCTGCTTCTAAAACATTTAAAAAAGACTCATTTTGTTTTTTTCTATTTCTCCCTTGATATGGGAGGTTAATTCCAAATCCTACAGACCATTCTTTTGCAAAAGACAATCTGTTTTTCCCTCGATATTTTACTTGGACAAAATCTAAAAGGTCTTTGCTCTTGTCTTGCTCCATTTTAAATTCTATTTTTTCCTCCTCCATCTTTAATTCATTTAACAAGAAGCTAGAATTTTTAATGCTTAATTTTTCAAGATCTATTATTTTTAAATGAGCTTTTTCTAAACTTATCCAATTATCTTGTTCTAAAGAAATTTGATGCGCTGGTACTTCTTTGAATAAAACATCTTGGGCTGTAGCTTTAACAAAATCGAGATTGAATAACTCCCGTTGATCTGTTTGAATATTGTTTTCAATTTTTAAAATTTCTTCTATTGGGAAGGATAAGCCATTAGCAATTTGTTTTTGAAGAATCTTCTTTTGGTCCAATAACAAAATTTCAAGATCCTTTAAAAGCTTCGTTTTCTGCGCTGCATAATACCATTTTGCTACATTAAAATATTTTTCAAAAGCCTCTTGCTCTCTTAAGATCAAGTCTTTGGCATTTATGATTTCTTTATAATTCTTAATTTGTAATTTTTGATTATTCCTAAGTTTTCTATTATTAAAACTCGCTCTCAAAATATATTCTTGTTGCTCAAAATCAAATTCAGTAGTTTCTGACCTAAATTCCAATTTATTAAACAATGGCAATTTTGTGTTAGCTTCGTTTAAATAATCAAGTACCTTGTTTGAAGCTTTTCTAAATAAATTGTTGTTTAATAATTGATCACTAGAATACACCTTTTGGCCCTTTGCACAAAAAGGAATTAAAAACAAAAAGTAAATTATATGTTTATAAAACTTCAAGATTTGCTTATTGAGTAAAATGGGTTAATTCTAATTTATCGGTGTTAACATCATCTTCAAAAATTGCATTTAGCATTACCTTTTCTTTTTGGAGAAAAGGATTTTGTTCTGAAATCTTAATCAATACTTCTCTTCCATAAGTTTTTAACTCAGGAATTTTTCTTAACCGTTCAGGTATTTCAACAATTCTTGAACCAAGTCCGATTATCATTCCTTTTACAGGTTGAGTATTGTGCAAGCTAGAGCTTACTAAGAGGCTATCGTTTTTTGAAATTTTTAAGATCTGACTTTCGTGAACATATCCTTTAACAATAGTTGGCCTACGTTCATAAAAATTAATTAATGTTGAAAAAGCTGATATATTTTCTCCAACCTTACATAAAATGTTTCCTATTATGCCATCGCACGGTGCATAAATTTTTAATTTATTTAATTCCTCTTCATAATATTTACGCTCATCTTTTAATCTATTTTTCTGAACAACTCTTGGTTTATTAATTCCTGCTAGGGTTTCTTCTAATTGTCGAATTTGATTATCAATTGGAATAAGGTCTGAAAATAATCTTTTTTCTAGTAATGATAGCTTCACTTCATTGGAAGTAGGTCCATCCGCGCGCTCATGTTCTGTCATACTTCCTAAACCATTTATGAGGTCTGCTTGTAGTTTCATTTTGTTCTTTAAAAGTTTAATCTCGTCATTCAACTTCAGTTTAATGGTTTGTTTATTTATTTTTAGTTGTTCCAATTTATTCTGAATTGATATTGTTTGTGCTTTTGAATCAAGATTTACTTGAAGCAATTCATGATCTAAACTTTCAATTTTATAATTTATTTGAGTTTGTTGTACTTCCATTAAAAGATCTCCTTCTAATACTTCTTGTCCTGGAGTAACGAATATTCTCTGCACGCTGATGTCCTTGTCTTGGGAGAGTTCCGTTTCTTTATTCTCAGCAAATCCATAAAAGAAAAAAGTAGTTTTTGATAAATTCGTATGTAGTACAAACCAAAAATAAAACATTGGTATTAAAGTCAGATATAGTAAGTTAAATTTCTTCATTTAAATAATATCGATTTCTTCATTTTTAAAATTCAAACTAAGCACTTCCAGTTCTGGGAATAAATTTAATTCGTCTAGTAAGTCTGTTGCCTGTTCTCTTGCATTTATTTTCAGCTTATATTCATGTAAAAGCAGATCTTTTTTCTTTTCACTGGTATAAACTTTCATGTTTATTATACGAAATTTTACTGAATGCTTCTTTAATATAGAATCGAGTGCTTTATTAGTTATGCTATTAGGAAATTCAATTCTGAGTACTCCTTCTTCTATATTCGTTACTTTCGAAGTTGTGAGTCTTAAAAGAATAGCACACAAACAAAATCCCGCCGTTCCCATTATGGCTGTTGTAAAGCCTAATACTCCAGAAGCTATACCAGCTGCAATCGCCGCGAACATAAAAATGATATTTCTCGGGTCCCTCACCGTTGTTCTAAATCTAATTATTGATAGTGCTCCGAGCATGCCTAGACCTCTAGCAATACTGTCTCCTATTGCAAGCATTATGGTAGCGGCCACAATGGTAACCAAAACCATCGCTTGCATAAAGTTTTTAGAGGGATGGAAAGTTCGGCTGGTTTTTTCATAGGTGATTGCGATTAGAATACCTAAAATAATGGAACAAATTATCGTATATAAGGCAGCATATACTGAAGGGTGCTGAGAATTATACTGTAAAGTTGAAATATCAAACATTAACTAAATATTATTTAAATATTAATTCAACTACAAGTCGCCTTGCTTTCAATATCCCCCTACTTAGTTTAGATAAATTTTATGTTTAGATTCAAAATGCAATTTAGATTACATTTAGGGCAAAAAAAAAGCATTAACCTATCATTAATGCTTTTTTTAACTTTTACTACTACTATTTTAAAACTACTGATGTAAAGATACGCCCAAAAACAAGTTGAATGCAAGTGTTTTTTAATCTTGTAGTATTATTGTATAGCTGTTTTGCCTATTGTAGCATTTTTGCCATCCATATGTAGTGCATAAAATAGAATAAATCAAATATTAATCTTATTTTATTCAATAAATAAAAACAATCAGCATGTATTTTAAAATCAACTTTTCTGCAATTTTATTAATATTCACTTCTTTTGCTTTCGTTGCGTGCGGAACTTCTAATAAAACCGCTCTTTTCAATGGTAAAGATTTAAATGGATGGACCAACTACGGTACCGAAAAGTGGTATGTCGAAAATGGTGAGTTGATTTCTGAAAGTGGTAGCGATGCTCAATATGGATATTTAGGCACAGATAAATTCTACAAGAATTTTATCCTTACATTAGAATTTAAACAAGAAGCTAATGGTAATAGCGGTGTCTTTTTTAGATCAACTATTGATGGTGTTAAGATAAGTGGTTGGCAGGTTGAGGTTGCCCCTAAAGGCAAACATAGTGGAGGCATTTATGAATCTTATGGAAGAGGTTGGTTAATCAAACCAGAAATTAATAAAGAGGAGGCACTTAAAGAAGGGCAATGGAATAAAATGAAAATTATGGCCCAAGGCAATAAGGTAACCACATGGTTAAACGGAGTAGAAATGGTAAATATCACTGATGAAAAAATAGGTGCTGGTGAAGGTTTTATTGCATTACAAATTCATGATGGTGGTGGTATAAAAGTGAGGTGGCGGAATATTCGGGTACAAGAGTTGTAATCTAATAATTTAATCACGCCATATATCCTTCCAATATAATCTTTTGATAAAATCCGCTCTTTTCGATCGGGCAATCGGTATACAAATACCTTTGCTTAAAGTCAGGTCTCTTCCAACTTTCCGGACATAATTTACATTAATTAAAAAAGACTGGTGTGGTCGAATAAAATCTGAAAGGTGTCTTTGTTTTTAATCGATATTTTCTTTTCCATACTTCGTTTTTTTACCTTATGGATATAAGATTTTTACCATACATTCAATTAAATGTCTGCGGAAAACATTGTCTTTTAAATAGCCAAAAAAGCTTTATTCTTAAGGTTGAATCCATTGCGCCAGCAATGGCCGTTTAGATCTAGCAATGGGTAATAAATGTTTACACTCCATTTGTAATTGACCCCCATCTGCCTTAAGATATTGATAAATGTTATTACTGTTAATGAAATAGCATTTATGAATTCTTAAAAAATGCTTTTGGTTGATTCTTTCCTTCACCCATTTTAAAGATCTTGTTATAAAATATCGCTCCCCATAAATGGTGTGCAAAAAGCAATACATGTCATTAGATTTGAAATATGAAATTTCTTCCAATTTGATAGCTAAGCTTCCCGCTGAAGTAGGCAAAATAGTTTTATTTTTTGGTTTGTTACTTGCTGCCTGTTTAGGCATCTTAATTTCGCGTAGCAAAGGTCTTCCGCCCTGCTGTTTAGTTGCTTGAATCATAGTAAGAAAGTTTATGGCATAGAAATTCTTTTCGACGAATCGTTATTTAATTCCAGCCTTGTTAAAAATGCTAATGGAGGTTTAAATATTTTTTTACTGCCTCCACCCTATTGTTTACTTGTAGCTTCTTATAAATTTTATAAGTCGTCACTTTTACAGTATTTTCAGATATGCCTAGTTGATCTTTTATTTCTTTATTTAAATATCCTTTTGATATTAATGCTAAAATTTGAACTTCCCTCGGAGTTAATTCTTGAATTTGCGAAAGGTCATCTAAAGGTTTGTGAAAACTCCTTACCAATTTCCGCGCAATGGATGGGGTCATTGGTGAACCATCATTTACAAAGTCCGTTAGGACGCTAATTAGTTTGTCTGGAATATCGTTTTTTAATAAATAGGCGCCTGCCCCAACTCTCAACGCTTCAAAAATCTTTTCATCATGACTAAAGCTGGTAATCACCATAAATTTCATTTCTGGTGCATTAAGCTTAAGTCGCAACATTGTTTCAATCCCATCCATGCTAGAACTGTCTAATCCCAAATCCATTATCACGGCATCCAGCTCTAGTGAAGGTAACTTTCGTAGAGCCTCATCTCCAGTTTCAAAATTTGCAACACATTCAAACTTTTCCGAATGCTCTATTTCTTCGAGGACCCATTGTCTAAATTCTGGGTCATCCTCGACGATTGCAATTTTATATGATTTCAATAGATTTTGCTTTTGTTATTATAAAGATGGGAAGTAATTTTGTTTTTTGCAATAGTACTATGGTTTACTTGGTGCAAAATGAAGGCTGATGAGAGTTGCCGCAAGCGTTGAATTTAAAAAGTGTTGAATTACATGTTGCGAGCTGTTTCTTAGGATATTGGGATTTGTAAAGTTGTCTTGACCGTACCGTTATGATCAAAGAAAATATCCCCGTTTATAATTTTCATTCTTTTGCGAATGGTTTTCATTCCTTTGCCATTGCTGACCGCAGGATCATCATCGTATCCTAGGCCATTTTCTTTCAACTCTATGATTAGTTTTTTATCAACTATTGATGCCGTAAATTCCATTGCATCTCCTTTGCTGTGCTTTAAAATATTGTTAAGCAATTCTTTAATCACTAAAAATAAATGATGGCGGATTTGACCTTTGATTGGTAGGTTACTTTCTATTTCTAGAAAATCAATTTTCAATTTGAAATCATTGTCCTCTGCCAGCGTGGTCGCGTATTGGCGGAAAGTTGCTAACAAGCTATGCAAATTATCATTTTGGGAATCCATTGCCCAAATGATTGACCGCATACTATCTATAAGTTCAGTAGAAATTACTGAAACTCTTTGACTAATTGATTTTATCTCCTCCATTGTTTTCGCACGTTCTACTCGTTTACTTGCAAATTTAATAGTCGAAAGTTTACCTCCTAGTTCATCGTGTAATTCATCGGCAATTCGGTTTCGTTCTTCTTGTAATTGTAATTCATTTTTTAGAATGAGCTCTTGTTTCTCAAATGCGAATTGCTGTTTACGTAATTTTGTATGGATATAGTTTTGGATAAAGCTAAATAAGATTCCAACTATTATAAATAATGCAATTGTGCGAAACCACCAGGTCTGGTAAAAAGGCGGATCTATCATAATGTTTAGCTTTTCAAAGCTTGGTCTTTTTACCCCTAAAGTGTTGGCTGCACTGTAGTGAAAGATGTAATCCCCTGGTTTTACATTAGGATAAGACATGGTAGATTGTTCGCCCCACTCAATAGTGTCTGTATCATAGCCTTCTAAATAGGTTCGGTATTGTGGAATATTTCTAGGATCATAATCTATTGTAGATAGTTCAAATTTTAAATTATTTTCGTGATGTTTTAAGGTAATCGTTTTGTTTACTTCTTCCATGTTGATGGTGTCATTACCCCATTCGAGATCGTGTATTTTGAAAGAATTAATATAAATTGGTACATTATAGTGTTTTTCTATAATGGAATCTGGGTGAAACTTTATTATGCCATTTTCGGTACCTATGTGGATAAATCCATGATTATTTTCTACAATGTTACTTCTTGTAAACTTTATCCCTTTTGGTAAATAGTTGTTTTCAGAATATCTTAAGAGAACATCCTTTGTAGGTTTAAAATGAAATAATTCTGTGTTTGTTGTTATCCAAAAATTCCCAGATGCATCCTTTATGAAACTTGTAACATTCTTATTTGGTAATAAAAACGAATTAAGTTCTTTTGTTTCTAAGTTCATTTTACTTAAACCTAAATCTGTGCCTAACAAAAGCTCGCCTGAATCCGTCTTATCTATTTGATTTATAATTCTGCTATTGATAATAGTATCTATTTTGTTATATTCAAGATCAAATATTTGTAGATTGCTTGTACTTTGAGTATAAATTAAGTTTTTCCATAAAAAAATACTGCGATAAAATCCATTGCAAATGGTGTCTAGTGTCTTCGATTCAAGGTTATACTTGTAATAGCTATTTTTGTCAAAAACGTGAATAGTTCCATCATAATAGCATCCCTTTGGCTCATCAAATTTGTTCTCTAAAATCGTATTTAATTGTTCTTCTTTTTGAATTATCCTATTATTACTAACAATAAATAATTCACCTTTAGCTTCCACAAACATTGGCTTGCCGCCCAAATTAGTTATGCTATCATAATTACTATATAAACTACCGTCTAATGATGTATTGTATAAAGTTGTGTCATTTGTATTGCCATGAAACATTTTGTATGCAGGCTTACCAATAAAATTTAAAGTAAAAGGATTTTCTGATAGTTTGATAAAGCTTCCTCTTTCATCTACTCTTATTTTATATCCACCTGTTAAGTTAAATTCTTTTTTGTAAGATATTATTCCCGGTATCTCAACTAACTTAGACGTTCTTGGATCATATTCAAATCTTTTCTTTCCGGCTATAATTTCTATTTTACTATCATTTAAAATAAAAGACCGAATATTCTTGCCGTTGGGGAAATAATGTATCTGTCTTGTACCATTAGGTTTAATATGAATAAAACCTTTAGGGATAGAAAAATAATTATGTTCATTAAAATTATGAGCCTGCATAGTCATAAGTTGCTCAAACAAGGTATCTCTTTCGTTGTTTATGAAATTCAAATAAATCAAGCCTTTACCAAATGACCATCTGGTTGCAAAAATTTCTTTTAATGCGCCCACTTCATTCAATCTAGTATTGTATTCTATACCACTTAACGCAATATTTTTTTCCTTCCATTTTTTTGTATAAACATTAAATGTAAAAAGATTGCCTTTTTCTTCCTCATCGATTTGTACCCAAAGTAAACCATGTCTATCTAAACAGATCAGCCTGTAACCGCCTGTCTTATCCAAATCAATCTTAAAGCTTTCTTGATTTTCATTGCTTATTTGAAATGACTCGAATTGATCTTTTGATCGCACATATTTATATAAATAATTGGGTGTACAAAACCAGAGATTTGATAAACTGTCTTCAAAAAAATTGCTTTGTATATAAGGTTCTCTAATTGCCTTGGGGTTTGCAGGGTTATGTTGATAGGTTTTAATATTTTTACCATCTAAACGATAAAGGTTTTCATGGGAAGACATCCAGCTAAAGCCCTTAGTGTCATTATAAATTGAACTAATTTCTGTTATCGGTAAAATATTGGGTTGGCTAATAATTGTGCCAACATATAAAAAGTAAATTAGGTAAAATAATATTTGGTTCCTCAATATTTTGTTTTTACATACCTATCCTATTCCTTTATTCTTGCAATATCCTTTACTTCTAGATCAAATCCTATGCTTTTTAATTTTTCATTGATCAGTGATAATAACTCATCATCACTAATGTTTTGATTCCTACAATACTCTTCTATAACAACAGATGTGGCAACTCGCCCTGGGTCCCATCCTGGCGGACATGGCACTCCCCTTAATGAAACACCTCTATCATTTATGTCCGTAATTAATGTAGTATTAATTCTGACTTTTTCCCTAACTGATAGACTTGAAGCACCATTTACTGCAATTGGATAATGAACTTCGTATAGCATAAGTGATTGGTTTGTATTAAAAATACGGCGCATTTCTTCATAATTAAAATGAACCAATTTAAATCTCTCTGATATAACATCTCCTATTCTATCATTCCCAAACCTTTCTGCAGCTGCAAAATCCCTATAACCAGGTATTCCTCCAGTTGCAATTTCAATAGTCGTTCCTCCAAATGAGTTTTCAAATAAAACTAGTGTATCATTATTTAAATTATAAGGGCTAATTCCTAAATAATTAGCTTCATCAACAGCTTCCTCATTTTCTTTATTGTTTCTTTTAATACAAGTTTTATGAATAAGAATATCCGTAAATCGATTACTTGCTGGAAAGTTAATATTGTTTATTTTGAAGTTTCTATATTCATCGTTTCTCATATATAATTTATTTAACTAGAATTTTAATTCCATTAAAGATTACAGATATAGTATAAATGAATGTAATTAATTTGCTATTTATACTTATTCTAAGGTAAAGTGCCTTCCTAGATAAGTAATCCATCAATCGAAGTTTAAGATTTAAGGTCCCTTAATTTACTAAATCTTTAATAAAAAATCATTCATGATTTAAGTTTTGGGTAGGATTATTCATTTTGTCTAAATCTGAAAAGATTCTTAATCTTTTTATTGTTTACAAAAACTAATTACTGCTTTGGTTCTTGCTCCATCAATTTAGAAATATTATTTCTCTTAACATTAATCTTTTACCGACAAGGAGCGTCATGATAAGTTAGTTCGGGTATTCAGATTAAGAGATCAAAAATTACCAAATCCTAACCCTATCCTCCGGAGCAATATACATTGCATCTGTTTCCTTCACATTAAATGCTTTATAAAAAGCATCCATATTAGAAGGAGCCGCAGTGGCTCTGTAGTTCGCTGGTGAATGTGGATCTGTTTTCATTTGAGTACTTAATGCCTCATCTCTGATTTTAGTTCTCCATACCGTAGCCCAAGAAATGAAAAATCGTTGTTCTGGAGTTAAGCCATCGATATTATCCGGTCGGCCATTCTTTTTATAGTTAATCATCAAACCATCCAGCGCTGCGTTTAATCCACCAAGGTCGCCAATGTTTTCTCCCAGTGTAAAAGCACCATTTATATTTTCGCCAGGCAGCGGTTCAAAAGCATCAAATTGGTCAATCAGTTTTTGATTTCGTTCTTTGAATTTTGCCTCATCCTCTTCGGTCCACCAATTATTTAAATTACCTTCCGCATCAAATCTTGCTCCAGAGTCATCAAAAGCATGAGAGATCTCATGTCCGATTACCGCACCTACCGCACCGTAGTTTACTGCAGCGTCTGCTTTAAAATTGAAAAACGGAGGTTGTAAAATCGCTGCTGGAAAAACGATTTCATTAAACAATGGATTATAATAAGCATTCACTACTTGTGGTGCCATAAACCATTCTGACTTGTCTACTTCTTTTCCGATTTTTTCTAAATCTTTATTAAAATTGTGTGTTGCTACATTGATTAAATTAGAGGCATAAGTTCCTCCTTGATCCGCTCCCTCGATTTCTAATGCTGAATAATCTTTCCATTTGTCCGGATAGGCAATTTTTACTTTTAATTTTTTTAATTTATCAATCGCCTTTACTTTCGTCTCTGGTGACATCCAATCTAATTTATTGATTCTTTCTCGAAAAGCTAGTTTTAAATCTATAACTATTTCGTTGGCGATTTGCTTTGCTTCTGGAGGAAAATATTCATCTACATATAGTTTTCCTACTGCCTCTCCCATTACATTGTTGGTCATGTCGAGTACTCTTTCCCATCTTGGTCTTTGTTCTTTTGAACCTTGCAATTCTTTTCCATAAAAATCAAAATTGGCATTGTCTATTTCTTCGCTTAAAAAACTCGCCGCTCCATTAATTTCATTCCATGCCATTAAATCCTTCCAAACAGCAATTGACTCCTCTTGCAAAATTCTTTCCATCGCTTCAATGTACTTCGGTTGGGTAACTATAATGGTGTCTATATTTACTCCAATTTTTCTAAAGTATCGCTCCCAATTTATAGATGGTGCCATTCTATTTAAATCTTCAATACTTCTTCTATTATAAAGCAATGGCGTGTTCCTTCTTTGAACTTTGTCTAAGGTTGGTTCCTCTAGTTTTGTCTCCACTCTTAAAATATCAACTGCTGCTTTTTCTGCCCGATCATCGTCATATCCAATAAAACCAAGCATTCGTTTAATATGGCTTTTATATTTTGCTCTCAAATCAATACCATCTTCCCCATCACTTAAATAATAATCTCTATCTGGTAATCCCACAGACCCTGTTCCTAAATAGACAGCATTCACAGTGGATTTTTTTAAATCTGGATTTACTTCAAAACTGAAAAGAATTCTATCACCTAAAGGCGTCGTTTCTTCTAGATACGTTTGAATATCCGCAATCGCTTGAATGGATTCTATTTTTTCTAAATAAGACTTAAGTGGACTTATCCCCTCCTCATTCATGCGTTCTATGTCCATTGCTGATTCGTAAAGGCGCAATGCTTTCGCTTGATCACTATCTTTTGCATAGTCTTTTCCTTTCGCTCCTTCCAATGAATTTAATGCTTTCTTGTTCGTTATTTTTCGAAGCTCGTCAAAACTTCCCCATCTAGATCGATCCACTGGAATTTCGTTATTATCAAGCCATTGTCCATTGGCATATTTAAACAAATCATTAGCCGCAGTAGTGGTGGTGTCCATATTTGAAAAATCAATGCCCACATAAGATGGGATGGTTTCCGTAGAATCTGCAGAATCTGTTTTACAAGAAAAAAAACAACTCAAAAATAAAAGTAACATTGCAAAGTAGAAGTTTCGTTTACTCATGATATTGTTTTTGAAAACCATGTCTAAATTTAAAGACTAAAAATTAGAAAAGAAAGGGGCTCGATTTGGGATACTCCATCCATAAATCATAGCTGTCTTAAGTGAATATTTATTTAATGCCCTAAAGATTATAACTCAGTAGTGGTAGTGAGCGGGTTTTTAGTTTGCTCTCAAAAATGCTCTTACTCGCTTTACAGATTTATACCGTTGCCAAGCTTCACCAGAAATTAAAATTACAAAAGCAAGTATAAAAATAATCGATCTTAAAGAAATAATTTCCGTAGTGAAGTTTGCATAAAAATGCTTTACAACTAGCAACTCCATAGAAATGATAAATGCAGAAACTAAGAAAAAGAGCATACTGATCGCTCTTGTTTTTTTAATGAATGTTTGATCATTTAACTCATAACACTTTCGTAGAAAATACTGATAATCTTTATTGTCCTTATCTATTTTAATGAGCTCTTTTAAGATGGTAATTGAGGCATTATAATTCATCAAATTATAATAAGAAGCGGCCTTTTTGAATAATGCATTTTTGTATATAATTAGATAATCAGGGATTTCTTCCGTAATGCAATACTCTATCAATCGATCACAATGGTAAATATATTTGTGGTAGGCAGTAATTTCAAAATTCGCGTCTAAGTAACCTTTTAGCATTTCAAAGTATTCATGAAATTCTAAACTGTTTATAAGAGGTTCGTTTTGCTCAAAGAAGCGCACCTTGTCTCTATAAGCCAGCTGTTCAATTTCATTGAAACTGAGATAAACATCTGAAGGATCTATTTGTGGCGACTTTTTCAAGTTTTGAATTTAAATTTCTTTTATACTATAAAGAACGGGTTTACTCGGACTTGCGTCTAGTTCTAAACTCGTTATTTGAATATTTAATAAATATTTGTCATCTTTTATCTTATTATTAATATAGACCAATTCCGTAATCGTCTTGTTGCTTTGGTCTGTTTGGGGATAGCCCCAGAATATTTTATGGTTCTGAACTTTCCCTCCGTCTATTTCTCTATCTACGCTCGGTAAATCGATCAATAAATGCTGAATACCTTTCTTAACAAGAAAATTCATTGCTTGTTTTTCAAAATATGGGGGATTTTTGCCAGAATACCTTTTTTTAAGCTTTGTCGGGTCATTTGGAATCGTTCTAATTATCAATGCTTCAAATTTTTCCTTTGATTTGAAAGCTGAAATTAAGGCCTCCTTACTTATTACTTGATCGCCGTTCGACAAAATTTTCAAGGATACTGTATGTAATTTAGCAATGAAATGGAAAATTTTCAAATTTTTATTTAAACTAATTCTCTTTTTGCTAATATGTCCAACACATTCCGTGTGTGTGCCATTGCCGTGCGGATTTAAATGAACATTCATGAAATTGACTGGACCTCCCTTTCGAGTATCTCCAATAAAGTCTCCTGCTATCACAGGTTCAACAAATAATTCTGGTGCGTAAAAGCAATTAACTTGATTTTTTCTTGGGTGTAAGGGAATTGAAATATCTATTGGTTTGGATAAATCTGCTTGGTATTCTTTCCCGTATTTCCTGATAATAATTTCCATTTAATTTCTGGTATCTGCTCCCCAGGCTAATTTATCCTGAATTGTTTTTAAGAATGTCATATCGTGCAATTGAAGCAATTGGATTTTGAAATCACATTTTCGAATTGCTAAATTTACCGTTGAGTCTATGGTTTCGTGCCTAGAATCCATTGTTGCTAAAAAGCTCTCGCTCCGACCTTCTATCTCAAAGGAGACCACTGATTCATCTGAAATGACGATAGGTCTCACGTTTAAATTGTGTGGCGCAACTGGTGTTAATACAAAGTTTCCAGAATTAGGAAAAATTATTGGCCCTCCACAACTTAAAGAATAAGCCGTAGACCCAGTAGATGTAGCTAAAATAATTCCATCCGCCCAATAAGAGTTTAAAAAGTCTCCATTAATAAAGGCATGAATGACTACCATTGCAGATGTATCTCTTTTTAATAATGTAAAATCATTTAATGCAAAGGGCATATTTCCAAACAAACCATTAGTACTTTCTAAGTATAATAAGTTTCTAAAATCTTTAGTATACATACCTCGTTCAACTTGCTCAATGGCCATTGCGGCAAACTTTTTTTCAATGGTCGCCAAAAATCCTAAACGCCCTAAATTAATACCAAGCATTGGAATTCCTGAATCTCTAATTAAGGTAACGGCTTTCAACATGGTTCCATCTCCGCCTAAGGAAAAAAGAAAATCAGGGCTATTCGCTAGCAATTCTGCATGCGTTTTTATAGGTATGAAACCCTTAATGTTGAATTTCTTTGCTTTTAACTGACCTAAATAAGGCGCATAGACAAAAATGGTGTGCTTCCGTTTTTTCAATTGATTAAAAACAGTTCGGATCACTTCCATGTCCTTGTCCTTCGCTATATATCCGTAGATTATTACTTTCATTAATTAGAATGATACATTATTACTTAAAAATAACCCTTTTTCTCCAGTATGGTTAACACTGAACTCGATGCCAAGAGCAAAAGTGTTATACAAAACAAAATCCATTCCAAGTCCATATCCATATATCATTCTATTTCTAAATGAATTCTCAGCATCTAAATATGGGTCATTAACATAACCTACATCATAATGACTAGACAAGTATATTCTTAATGGTAAATACTTGAAGTGTTCAATAGGCATAAACTTACTAATGTTGATGGATTTTTTATAAATTTCGAATTTTAAAGCAGATTTTAAAAAGACAAAATCTAGACCATCAATAACGTATAATTCATATCCTCTGAGAAAATTATCTCCAGATCCTAAGGCCCTATAATTATTAAAAGGTTGCTGTTTTCGGTTTATGGAATAAGAACCTTTTAAAATATTTCCTAAACTAAATTTAGACCCGAGCTTGGTATATTTCGAAAATGTAATACTTCCCTCAAAAGAATCGATATCATCCAATAATCCAAGGCCGTCTTTATCTAATTGAAACAAAAATTCAAATCCCGATAAAGGATAAAGAGCAAGATCTAAATCACGGTACTGAAATTCATAATTAAATTCGAAATAGGCTTGACGTTTAGCACCATTTAAAAAGAAATTTGGATTCAGGTCTGCGACCGTGTCTTGAATTGAATTGATATGGTAGATTACATTAAAGTTATGGAAAACATTAAAGTTTGGTCGGTAATTTACACCAAAGGAGGTTTCAAATCTTCTGAAAATCACCTCGTCTTGTCGACCGGTAAAATTTTCTCGGTTATTTAGAATTCTATAGTTTATATCTTTATTGGAAGAATAACGAACCTTGATTCTAGATCTCCAATTCTTTTTATTGTCAAAATAAGGGAGCAAATATTCCAATTGGTATTTTGGAGTAAATCCAAATTGCAAGGTCAATTCAATAGGATCATTATTACCCGTTAAATTTAGATACTGCAAATTTAATCCGTAATTGACTCGACTTAAATCACCATTGTATGTTTTCCACCAAACATTAAAGTTTCGATCTGCAAGGTCAAATATTGGAGCGGGATAAAAAAACCATGCTTCTCTCATGGTCAATTCAATATCTAAATGATTGTCCTCTCCCCAATTTTTTACATTAAAATCTACCGTGTAAAATAGACTGGTGTTTAATAAATTACTTTTACTTTGAATAAAACGTGTTTGCAAATCCTGAAGCAGAATACTGTCTCCTACCTTAAAATTTAGTTCTCTAAGAATTATTTTTTCCTTAGTTCGCTTATGACCCTTTAGGATTATACTATCAACATGCACGTAGCTAGCTTGGCCAAATACAAATTGGCAAGAAATCATAAGAAAAGATGCAATTATATAACTACGCATTAATTCCAAATCACTAAATCTTGTAAAATAACATTTTGTGAAAATAGATGATTAAAGGGGGAAATTTGAAATTACTTTTGCAAAAGAAAGGATAAATACATGTTTTATAAAAAGCAAAATATGTATCTACTTGGTTCTTATTACTCTACTAAACATTGAGATAATGTATCAATGAATTATATCGGTCTCTTAAGGTATCTATATAGTCGCTTTCTGTATAAGTCGCTTTGATTCTATATTCATAACGGCCAAAAGATGCAAGAATAGGTTGTATTTCCTGCTTATTGATCTTTAAGGTCACAAAAACAGATTGGTTTGAAGGTGCTGTATTTAAAAAAGTCGCTAAGATAGCCGCGCCTTCAGATTCAACTATTCCAGAAATCTCCGCTAGGCTGTAGTTTGATTTTAGCATTTCTAATACAACAATACTTCCGTGCTCGGAAAAAGAAAAACTTTTTGCGTAAGATTGAATGAGATCTTCTTGAGAAATCAATCCTACGTAGGACTTTTCATCATCTACCACAGGAATGACCGATAAATTGTGTTCTGCCATTAATCCCATTACCTCAAATAGATGATCTTCTTGCTTTGCGTAAGGAAAGTTCAGCTTTAATGGATAGCTACCAAGCGGTTCGTCAATTGGGTTGTTCAATACATCATTTTCAGAAATAATTGCCAAAAGTTCTTTATCATTTACAACTGGCAGATGCTTAACATAAAAATCTGACATTACATTTAGAGCAGATCTTCCCGTATCTGATGTCCGTAATGGAATCATGTCATTTGAAATTAGTTCTGCTGCGATCATAATGTATTTTTATATTAAACGCCTAAATTTTAAATTTGTTAACTGCTCTTAACAAATTTTAACTAGCGTTCAAGTAGTTTTTTCTTTTCTACGGCAAATTCCTCTTGCGTTATTAAGCCTTTTTCTTTCAATTCGGCCAGCTTATTTAGCTGATCTAAAAGCACGCTAGAATCTAATAAATCTTCCTTGGGCGCATCTAAAAGGTTTTGGTTTTTAAAACCATTTCCAGAAAATTCATCCCATTGGGGTTGTATCCTTACATAGGCTAGGTCGTCATGAGTTTTTATTTTATCAAAATCAGTAAACCCAAGCGAAACTGCTCTTTCAATATGGTAATATGCTTTATCTGCCTGTTCTGTTAAAGAATAAGCACAGGCTATATTAAAATGTAATGAAATATCCTTTGGACTAATCTCCAATCCTTTTTCAAAATCTTTTATCGCCTCTTCTAAATCAAAGTCTTTATATTTCTGTATTCCGCTTTGTTTAAATGGATTATGTCTTTGCGCTGGTCTTTGCGCTCGCCTTGGTTGTTGAACAGGGCTTTGCGTTTTATATTTTGGAACCGCTACTGGTCTTCTTTGTTGATTGCTTTGACCCGTTCTTTGATTTCTGTAATCAGGTCTACCAGGTCTATTTCTATTAAATTGAGTTTGCTTACCATTATTATATTTGCGATCAAAATCGGCATCACTCATCATTAAAAAAGCAATAGCATCAATAATACCAACAAAGCCAAGAATGCCTGCCGCCCAAAATTTTGTCATGATAAGCAGTGCTATAAAAAATATGCCTAGACCCGTTTGATTCAAATAAAAGCGGTGCAATCCTACCGATCCAAAAAATAATGCCAACAAAGCTGCTGTAATTCTACTTTTCCCTTTCATATCTTTAAATACAATTCCTTCTTTTTATAAATGTTCACTCTTTTTATTAATAATACAATATTTTTGCCAAATTAATGCTCTACGCCGTTTTGATAGACTTTGCAGGTAATTACTGCAATATCATCCGGAAAGTCCTGCTGTTGTTTAAATTCATCCAACCTATTTAATAAATTTCTATTAAAATCTTCTGCATTATTATCACAATGCAATTTCATAAATGGACCAATATTGCTCTCATCAAAATACTCTCCTTCATCATTCTGTAAGTCTATCAAACCATCTGTAAAGGCCATTAAGATTAGCTCATTTTCTATTTTTAATTTACCTATTTCAAACGGAGGTAATTCCTCAAAACATCCAAGAATTGTGCAGCCCTGATCCAATCTAATTATATTTTTATCCATAATCATAAATGGAGGGAAATGCCCGGCATTTACATATTGTATTTCCTTTTTCTCAATATCAACTTCTACTATAAAAAAGGTAATAAACTTATCCGCTTTAGTAATTTTGAAAACGGCAGTGTTTAAATCTCTTACTAGTTTTTCTAAATCTTCTGTTTCGTCAATACCTCTATATAACAAACCTTGTAGAATCGCTTGGAAATTTGCCATTAAAATGGCTGCTCCTACTCCTTTTCCAGAAATATCTGCAATGCAAAAAGCAAACCGCTTTTCATTAAATTCGATAAAGTCATAATAGTCACCACCTACAGTGTAATGAGGCTTATATATACTTGCTAATTCATAACCTACTCCCTTCGGTAACTCATCGGGAATTAACATCATTTGGACATTACTCGCTAACTCCATTTCACGCTTTAAATGTTCTTGTTCTATTTGTTGATTAAAAAGTCTTTTATTTTCAATCGCAACTGCAATAATGTTCGTAATTGTAGTAATGAATTGTATCTTACTGTAAAGGTCTTCTTGTTCTTTTATTCCACCAATTAATGCATATGCAATTGGTTGTTCTTTGTGATAAACCGGTATAATGATATCAAACTGCTGAAGCATTTTATCGTCATCTCCCTTAATTGTATGAAGCCTAGTATACTTTAATAATATATTGCCTGCGTCTTTAGTTAAACTTAGATCTTCCGTAGTGTTTACATTTGTGGCACATTCCCAGGTTTTATCTTTAGATATGAATAAAGCCATAGTTTCAACACCCATTTCCCAGCTTAAAAAAGATTTATACATATTAAAAAGACCTGCAGCACTTACGTTGTCGTTAATTGCTTGAGTAATCGTCAACAAACTCTTGATTTGAAGCTGCTTCAGATTAACATCTTTTTCTAATTTTTCTAATATGGCTAATTCTCTTTTCATTCTTTTTTGAAATGTCGATCAAAATACGCATTTCTATGAAGACTATTAATCCTAAAACGTCAGTTTTAGCCAATTCGTACAAATAATTAGACAGATCAATCCGCCTTAACGTCGAAAACATCTCTAAGTGAATTTCCCAATACATTAAATGCAAGCACTAAAAACATGATTGTAATGGCTGGAATTAAAGCAAGTATTGGTTTTCCATTCAACGCAAAACCGTAATTTTCATTAAGCATATTCCCAATTGACGGGGCTGGTGGCCTGATACCAAAACCTAAATAACTTAGGCCTGCTTCAATTAATATAGCAGTTGCAAAATTTGCGGAAGCAATTACTAAAACGGGACCAATTATGTTGGGTAAGATGTGATTTATAATGATTCGTGATTTAGAAAAAGCCAAACTTTGAGCAGCTTCAATAAACTGGCTTTCTTTAAAATATTTAACTTGACCTCTGACTATTCTTGCAACTTCAACCCACATGGTTAATCCAACAGCAAAGAATATTATACCTATTCCTCTTCCCAATGCTAAAACAATTGCAAAAACTAACAGTAAAGTAGGAATAGACCACACCGTATTAATTAATAACATGACCAAATTGTCAACTGTGCCTCCAAAATAACCTCCTAGCGCGCCCACTAAAATTCCAATACTTAAAGATATTAAAACTGCTATGAGACCTACTAATAAGGATATGCGTATCCCCAAAAATAATCTACTCATTATAGAACGGCCAAATTTATCTGTGCCAAAATAAAACCGTTTTTGTTCAAGCTGTTCACTTTTAATTTTAGCTATTAGTTCTGGCTTACTTATCTCTACAGTGGAACCATCGACTCCAAATGCCTTATACTTCGATCCATTTTTTACTATTTCTTTTATTGGGAAGACAACATCCATTAAGTGAAATTGGGCTATGCTTCCTTCTCTTTGAATACCAAACTCTGAAACGCCCTCATATTTTTCAATGATTAAGGAGTCTCCATTAAAAATTAGATTGTTATATGGTATGATTTTGAAAGGGTTCTCTTTTCCTTTAAAAAGGGTTTTAAAAAAAGTGCTTTTTTCAATCTCCTTATTTTTTCGGAATTGTAAAACCTGGAAAGTTTCTGCAGCATCAATTAATGCTAATTCAGGGATTTGATCATTGGCATTTACTGTTTTATCAGGAGCTAATATATTTGCAAATAAGGCTACAAAGCAAGCTATACCTATAATTACTAAAGCAAACAAAGATGTTTTTTTTTGTGCTAATAGGGATAATATGGATTTATCGTTTTTCACGTATTTCCATTAATTTTTTTAACCTGTTTTATGATCGACCATACGAAATATGCAGAACCTAATAAAACTACAATAGATACTAACATGAGGTTTTCACTAAAATCTTGAATCAAAAAGAAGTCATATAAACCATGGATAATAAATGGTATCAGAAAGGAAAAAACCAAGCTATATTTTAAATTTAAAAACTTATGTCTCACGAAATAATATCCCATAATCGCTCCAAAAATTGCATGTGCTGGAACTGCTGTCAAAGCTCTAACTACGATAACATCAAAACCATGTTGTAACCCATATAAAAGGTTTTCTAAACTAGCAAAACCCATTGAGATTAAAATAGCATATAATAACATATCAATTGGTTCATCAACGTGTTTTGATTTCGATGGGTACAATATAAGCACAACAAATTTCACAAGCTCTTCAAACAATGCAACTATTAAAAAACTATATGCTAGAACGGCCCAAAAAGACGAGGAGGTAAACCATTGCTTTTCCCAAAAATACTCTTGAAGAAAATATGCTGGAAAAGCAATTAAAACACCTAATAGAAAACTTATTAAAGTAGGAAAAAGTGGTTCTTTGTTTTCTTTATCTAAAAAGAAATAAGCCAACGCTGCAATTATGATTGGTGGTAAAATTGCTAATATAGAAACCAGGATTGGGTGCATTATTTTAAGTTGGGATTGTTTTGATGACGATCTTTGTCTCGTTTAGTTTTCTTTTCTATATTTTTTTTTAACGCACTTTCTAAATCTATTCCTGTTTGATTCGCTAAACACATTAATACCCAAAGTACATCAGCCATTTCATCTTCTAAATCTGTTGCTGCTGATAATTCATCTTCCTTTTTCTTAAAAGATTGTTCGCCATATATACGGGCCATCAAGGAAGACAACTCCCCTACTTCTTCATTTAGTATTGCTAGATTTGTTAATTCATTAAAATATCTTACTCCTATGGTCTTTATCCATTGATCAACTTCTTTTTGGGCTTCCTTTATTTGCATTTCAGATCTTATTTTTACTATCGATTATAATGGTGACTGGACCATCATTTAAAAGGCTGACTTTCATGTCCGCACCAAAAATACCAGTTTTTATCTCAGTATCGATCATTCCATTTATTTGTTTTTTAAAAGCTTCATATATTGGAATTGCAATGGATGGCGTTGCGGCTTTTATATAAGATGGGCGATTACCTTTTTTCGTACTTGCTTGTAGTGTAAATTGACTGACGAGTAAGAGTTCTCCGTTAATGTCTTTTAGTGATAAATTCATTACCTCGTTCGAATCATTAAAAATTCTCATATTGATAATTTTTTTAGCAAGCCATTCTATATCTTTATGATCATCTAAATCTTCTATGCCTAATAATACTAATAGTCCTTGCCCTATGCTCTGTTCTTTTTCACCTTCAATAGCGACGGAGGCGTGCTGTACTCTTTGGATAACTGCTTTCATAACTAGAATAGTAAATAGAATAGTAAATTTTCTTTATTGATTTTATTTGGATAGCTTTTTTTATTGCTTTTATCATTTATAAGATCACTTAATTGATGATATATAAAATCATAAGCTAGCGGTTTTTTTAGAATCTTTAATATGGTATTCAAATCAATGTCTGCTTTCCATTCCCTTGCTTCTTGGGGGCTTAGATAAAGCGGAATTCGATAGGAGTAAAATTCTTCTGCTTTCAATACCGAGCTAGTAATCATACTAAAACTAGTCTTTATATCATCTTTACTTTTCCAAATATCATAAACTCCAGCAATTAGTAGATCCTCTAAGTTATTTTGACCCACTCGAAAGGGAATTCTTTTCTTTTCTTTAAATGTCCAATAATATAGGGATTGTGCTGGAATTACACATCGCTTAGATCTCAGCGGTAGCCTGAAGGATATAGAGGAGCTAATATTTTCCGATCTTGCATTAAATAATATTCCCTTGTTTTCTCCGTACTTTTTCCAATACGGAATTAGACCCCATATCATATTTTCCATGTTTGGAGCTTCATTACTATATATAACAGCCGCTTGATCTGTAGGCGCTACATTATAATCATGTTTTATATCCGCCTTAAAAACAAGATTTGGGAAAACTTCTTTTAGCTTTTGTTTATTATATGTAAAAGCGTATCTATAGCACATATTAATAGTTGGAATGTATTACGCTAATTTAATCATTTAGGATAATAAGTTATTAACATTACGATTTATTAGCAAGTATTAATTGATAGTTATCAATTTTATAAATATTACTATTTATTGAAAGTTGTGTTAATAAAAATGTTAGTATTAGGTGAATTCAAATCAATAACTTCCGCTCATATATAAAAAATTAATATATTAATTAAATATGTTTGATAACGGCAAGATTACTAACATGGAACCAATACTAACATAAAAATTATAATTGTATTTAAATTTAAAAAATTATAATATACTTTATGTTAATAAATTGGTAAATAACTATTAATCAATATGATAGACTGTTAATAAAATGTCAGTAAATTCATAGAAATTTTGAATTTATTAATAAAAAAGTAAATACTCAACATTTTACTAACAAACTAACAGTACTAATAATAATAGGCTTTTTTTAAAAATTTTATTAAAACTATTAAAAGAGGTTACGCACGGGGATTAGGTATTGAAAATTTTAAAAAATGAATAAAGGATTCAAAAAATATAGTTGGTTTATTTTCATAATGGTCTTTTTGGTAATAATTGCTGGAGGGGTGGTAAGGATGACTCAAAGTGGAATGGGGTGTCCTGATTGGCCAAAATGCTTTGGAATGTGGGTACCTCCTACTTCTGCCGAGCAATTACCAACAGATTTTGAAGAATATTTAGATAAGCAAGATATTGATCATTCTTTCAACGTTTATCATACTTGGATAGAATATATAAATCGATTATTAGGTGCTTTATTAGGTCTTTTCATTTTCGCTTATTTAATAATGAGTTTTAAGTTTAGGAAATCTAAACCCATTATTTTTTATTTGATAATTGGACTTTTTTTCCTAGTGGGTTTTCAAGGGTTTTTAGGTAAGTTGGTAGTTGAATCTAATTTATCTGTAATAAAAATTACCATTCACATGATGGTGGCCTTGTTCATTGCAATGGTGCCATTACTAATATTATCTATATTAAAAGGTAAGGATAGAATTAAAAATAGATCATTGAAGTTGATTTCTACTTTATTGCTGATCATAAGTTTTATACAGATTATATTAGGAACACAAGTGCGGGAAGCAATTGATGAAATATCAAAAAAGTATAAATATACAGCTAGAGATTTATGGATAGCTGACTTAGATTTAGAATTTATAGTGCATAGATCTTTTAGTTGGATAGTTATTATTTTAGCTGGTTATTTACTATACAAATCTATAAGGGTAGTTAGATTAAAAAGTATTGCTATAATAATTGTAGGAATTGTAGCGCTGACTATAGGCTTTGGCTTAATTATGGCTTATTTAAATGTTCCAGCGATCGCACAGCCTTTGCATTTGGTCTTAGCTTCATTATTAATAATGGCTGTTTGGTGGTATAGACTTCAATTAAAGTAATTTATTAGGGAATTTCTTAATACTTTTGCGGTAATTTGAGGCTAAAGGTTGGTTTAAAGATATTATATGGGATTTACAATTAAAAAGGAGGGAAAATTCGAATTTATTGAAGAAGGTAATGGTGAACAAACTATTATTTGTCTACACGGATTATTTGGGGCCCTCAGTAATTTTACGGCTATCGTTAATGATTTTAAGAAGAAGTACAGAGTTGTTGTTCCATTACTTCCAATCTTTGAATTACCAGTAAGGGAAGCTACTTTAGAGGGATTGTTAGACCATGTAAATGAATTTATTAGCCTTAAGAATTATCAAAATTTACATATTGTCGGTAATTCCCTTGGAGGTCATATTGCGTTATTATTCGTATTAGGTAATGTTCACCCGGCGCTTTCTTTAACAATAACGGGTAGTTCTGGCTTGTTTGAAAGTGCTATGGGTTCAACTTTTCCTAAGCGAGGTGATTACGAATATATAAAACAAAAAGTACTACATACATTTTATGATCCAATTATGGCTACTAAAGAGGTGGTAGACGAGGTTTATGATATTGTTAATGATAGGAATAAAGCTATACGGATAATTGCTACCGCTAAATCTGCGATTCGGCATAATTTAGAAGATAAAATGGAAAATATTAATGTGCCGACGTTGATTATTTGGGGTGAGGATGATATCATAACTCCACCTTTCGTAGCTACTAAATTTGATGAATTGATAGCTGATTCGGAGTTGAAATTTATACCCAAATGTGGTCATGCTCCTATGATGGAGCATTCAAAGGTTTTCAATAATTTGATGGAGGAGTTTTACAATTCTCGTTTTAGTCAATAAAATTTAATAAGGTCAGGCAACGTTTTATTAATTTTAGGTATCTAAATATTGATAATTGATTGTAAATCATTGATTTGACTGATAAACAGCTTATTATATCATGCAAAAAGGGCGATAGGAGGGCGCAAAAGGATTTATTCAATAAATTTGCGTCTAAGATGTACGTGCTTTGTTTAAGATATGCGAGGCATCGATTAGAAGCTGAGGATATAATGCAAGATGCTTTTATAAAAGTATTTAAGAATCTAGATCAGTTTCAGTTTAAAGGATCTTTTGAAGGATGGATTAAGCGTATAATGATAAATACAGCTTTAAAAAATTATCAAAAAAGCTCTTTTCAAAAGGAAGAAATTGGAATCCACGATTCCTATAATGAATCTAGCGCAGCAAAAGCTTATTCAAATTTGGGTCAGCAAGAGTTATTGAAATTAATAAATGATTTACCGAATGGTTATAAATTAGTTTTTAATCTGTACGCTATTGAGGGTTTTAAACATAAAGAGATCGCTGAAATGCTTCAAATTGATGAGGGAACTTCTCGGTCACAATTATTGAAAGCTAGAAAGGCGTTACAGCAAAAAATAATAGAATTAGAAAAAATATCCTTATGAAACAAGGAAATGAATTAGATGAAATTTTTAAAAGTGGCTTAGGGGAGATGCAGTTGAATCCTCCAGAATATGTCTGGGGTAATATTGAATCTACGTTGGAGGAAAAGAAAGATCGAAGAGGACTATGGGTATGGTTTTTAGCTATTTTAATGATAATTGGAGTAACTATTGGAACCTATGCATCGCTTAGCGAAGGAGCTCCTAAAAATGCAGATAGTGGAGGTTTAGTAGTAGATAATGAAAACAGAGTACAGCAAGCGGATAAAGATAGATTAAAAGAAAATACTTTAAACAGCGGGATGAATGGTAGTGAAGAGATTGCTCATATAACTAACAGCAAGATTACAGAAAGGGCTAACAATGAAATTCTCCCAATAGATAATAGTAAGAATATTATAAATGGTAAATCTGATCAAAGTAAATTAAAGTCAGCTAGAATAAAGGTCAACAAGCATAAAGAAAGGAATGATAATGATAAATCAGACAACAAACATAGTTTTTCAGCAAAATATTTAGATGAGGCTAAAATAAAATTCAGTACAGACGTATTTAATAAATTAAATAAAACTAAAGAAATTTATAATACTAATCTAAATAATAATTTAGATAAACCTAAAGAAATATTAAATCAAAGAAAACCTGTCGATATTGTTCCATTAGAATCCATCAATAATGGATTGATATATAAAAAAGCTAGCGCAAAAGCTTCTGAAGCTTTTATACAGAAAAATACAGAGTGCTATTCCTTTGCGCAACGGGGATCAGGTAGAGTTGCCTTGGAAATTTATGGAGGGCCTGCAGTTTCATTAAAATCTTTAAGAGATAAAGAAGATGTTGGAGCTGGTGGCAGTTTATATCAAAACAGAAGGGAAGAAACAGAAACCTCAAGATTAGGCACCAATGTTGGTTTCAAAGTTGAATTTGGAATTAAACCAAATTTAAGTGTAAAAACAGGAATAAATTATACTCTATTAAATGAGCGATTTGATTATGAAAATAACATGGAGGAGCGAATCACTATCATTTATGTGAGAGATATGAACGGCGTAATTATTGACTCTACGTTAACCAGGGAGTTTGGGACTAGACTTAAAACTTCCTATAATAGATACCATTTAATAGATATACCTATATTAATAAGTTATTCTGTTAATACCAAATCGTTAAGTATGGCCTTAAACGCGGGTGCTTTGGTTAATTTATACTTTGGACAAAGAGGTGATATTATAGAGCCAACTAGTACTTTAATGCCAACGAGTATAACTTCAGGAGAGAGTATATATCCAATATTTAAAAATAATGTTGGTGTAAGTTTATATGCTGGCTTAAGTGTTTATTACCCAATTAGAAAAAGTATTGACCTTGTATTTGAGCCTAATATTAGGCATATTCTGCGTCCAGTAACGCTAGATGTTCATCCAATTGAGCAAGCATATACTATTTTTGGAGCAAATCTAGGACTTAGATTTAGATTTAATTAATTGGAAATCAATATTTTATAATTAAGATATAAAAAAAGATATTTATTTTGAATTCTCAGGCAACGAAATTTAAGTTAACCGTATCTTCTAAATAACAAACCATAACAATAAGAAATGAATTTAAAATTTTTAAAATTATTGTTTTATTCGCTGATCGTGTTGTGTGCAACATCATGTAAAAAGGATATTGATGAGTTTATTCCGGATGTAGTAGTTTTAAATGGGGATGTTTCAGACATTTTTGCAGCTTTTGGTACATCGCCAGACCAAGAAGTATTTACGGTAAATTCAGATAACTGGATAAAAGTTAATACAGCAAAAGCATCCGTTATTGAAGCAGAGGCTGAAAGTTTTCAATTTCTTGACGGTACGCCTTGTACAGGTGATGTAAGATTAGAAATAACAGAACTATTTAGTAAAGGAGAAATTTTAATGTACGGTATAGAAACTATATCAGAAGGAAGAATTTTAGAATCAGACGGAGAATTAATCATTAAAGCTTATCAAGGGAACCAGGTATTAAAGCTTGCCCCATCTAAAAGAATCAATATTAAGGTTTTGAATAATAGTCCAAGAGAAGAAATGGAGCTATTTTATGGTCAAACGAAGCAAGACCCTAATACTGGCATAGAAACAAGAGATTGGAAAGAGGCGGACGAAGATTCATTGTTAACTGCTAATGTTTGGGAGAGCCAGTGGCAAGATTCTTCAAGATTAGGATTTGGTTATGAGTGCTTTAGCGACTCCTTAGATTTTGTGAATATTGATTATTTTACCAAATTTGATTTAGATTTAACTCAAGCATGTGTAAATTTGCCAAGTGGATATGACACACAAAACACAGTTGTATATGCGGTATTCAATGAATATAAGATAGTACTTTCATTAGCTGGGAATGAAGATTTAGAAATGTTTTGCGCTAGTTTGCCGATAGGAGAAGATGTTCAGTTTATCGTAATGGCGGCAGAAGCTGATGATATTTTCCACTTTGGAACTACGTCAAACACTATTTCAGATAACTTGTTTGTTGAGATAATTCCGGAAGAAACTCCGATAGATGATATAAAGGCTTTTTTAATGAGTCTGTAAGATGCTAATAAGAAGGGATGATGGGGGTTGAATACTAGGTATTCAGCCCCTTATCTATTTAGCGAGTTTTTTCTTTGGCTGTTTTTAGAATCAACAGTTTAATTAAAACCCCAATTGGTTTAGATTTAGTACCACAAAAGAGAAGCTTTTAATGGTACCTAAAGTAAATTAAATTAATTAAAGGGCAACCACTGTTAGGCATTGACAATTGACAAGCTCAGACCTTTAAACTCAAAACTTTGAACTATATTAAAAAAGGCCTACCACAAATGCGATAGACCTTCAATAAAGTTTATTCAAAATGTTTTTAGGGATTACGTTTTCCCTTTTGCTCTTTTATCTCTCTGCATTGGATTCTCTCTGTCGCCTCTTTGTCTAGATTTAAATAATTCAAATCTATCAGCTTTTTCAAGTGTTTCAGGAGGAAAGTTATTATCCGATCTGTCTGTATCTGCTGTTTCTAAAAATGGATCCAAAACAACTTTTGCTAAAGTTTTATTAGATGCCACGACCTTGGTTATAGTTTCTGAGCCGAATCTCCATACTTCTGCAGGCACTCTAATTACCTCTGAGCTTCCATCTGTGTACTTCATCTCAAATATAACCGGCATAACTAAGCCACCTTTATTCTTAATTTTTACTTCATAGAAGTTTTCACTACCCTTCAAAAGTGCTTTTTCCTCAGCACTTAAGCTTTTCTCATACTTCTCATATTCTTCTTTATCAATTTTGTCCACTTTCAATGGGTCATAAGTAGTATAGAAATCCTTAAGTGATGGATCCATTTCGTCATAAGTTTTCTCGATTTTTTCGTTCCTAATATCTCCAATATATTTAGGAGCTTCTTCCCTATTCTTTCTAGCTTCCGCTTTAACGATATCAGGATTTTTAGGATCCACTTTATAATGTTTAACATTTACAATAGCTTGATCATTGTGGTCATTAGTATAGAACCATCCTCTCCAGAACCAATCTAGATCAACAGCAGAGGCATCTTCCATGGTTCTAAAAAAATCAGCTGGCGTAGGTTGCTTAAACTTCCACCTATTGGCATATTCTTTAAAAGCATAATCAAAAAGTTCCCTTCCCATTACGGTTTCTCTTAAAATATTAAGCGCTGTAGCAGGTTTACCGTAAGCATTGTTTCCAAACTGGAAAATAGACTCAGAATTGGTCATAATAGGGGAGATTCTAGATTTGTCACCTTTCATATAGTCAACAATTTTATAGGCGGGTCCTCTTCGAGAAGGATAATTTCTTTCCCACTGCTGTTCTGTAAGATATTGTAAGAAGGTATTCAAACCTTCATCCATCCAGGTCCATTGCCTTTCATCTGAATTGACAATCATCGGGAAATAATTATGCCCAACTTCGTGAATAATTACACCAATCATCCCGTATTTAGTTCTTGCAGTATAAGTTCCATCTTTTTCAGGTCTTCCGAAATTAAAGCAAATCATAGGATATTCCATTCCTATACTTGCCGCATGAATAGACCATGCTACAGGGTAGGGATAGTCAAAAGTATAATGAGAGTACCATTTTAGGGTGTGAGCTACTGCCTTCGTTGAAAACTTTTCCCACAGCGGATTTCCCTCTTTAGGATACATTGACATTGCCATTACGATTGAACCATCATTTTGTTTTACGGCCATTGCGTCCCAAATGAATTTTCTAGACGTTGCAAAAGCGAAGTCTCTAACATTGTCAGCATGAAAGATCCAAGTCTTTTTCTCTTTTGCTTTGCCTTTCTCTCTTTTTTCAGCTTCTTTTTGAGTAGCTATTATAACGGGCTGTACAAATTCGTCTTTAGCCATTGCGTATCTTTTCTTCATTTCTGCACTCATTACATCATCTTCATTTTGCAATGTACCGGTTGAGGCAACTAAATGATCACTAGGAACAGTAATAGCCACTTTATAGTCGCCAAAAGCAAGGGTAAATTCACCTCTTCCTAAAAATTGCTTATTCTGCCAACCGTATACATCATTGTAAACAGCCATTCTAGGGAAAAACTGAGCGATAGTATATAAGTAATTGTCATCTTCTTCAAAATACTCATATCCTGATCTACCACCGATAGCCATTCGATCATTGATATTATACCACCACTTAATACTGAATGAATAAGATCCTCCTGGTTGTATAGCTTTTGGGAGATCAATTCTCATCATGGTGTTATTGATAATGTGAGGGAGCTTTTCCCCATTTGTAGTTTGAACATAATCCAGCTTAAAACCACCATCAAAGCTTGGCTCCTGGCTTTTAAGTTGATTTAAAGTCATTTTATCAGACATACTATGTGTTCTAATCTTATACGTCTCTGATTCTTTTGCACGCATGTTTTGATCCAATTGAACCCATAAGTAGGTCAAGATGTCTGGGGAATTGTTATGATAATTAATGGTTTCAGAGCCATATATTTTCTGCTTAGCATCATCTAATTCCAATTGAATATCATAGTCAGCTTCATTTTGCCAATAATCATTGCCCGGCGCGCCCGAAGCATTCCTAAATGAGTTAGGGGTTGGAAGGTCTTGTTCTAATTGACGAAACTTATTGGTATTAGTGTTTTCTTGGGCCAAAAGTCCCATTGAAAATAGGGTAAAGCACAAAACAAGGAGTTTTGATTTATATAAGATCATTTGTGTGATTTAGGTTGAAAAAATATTTGAGTGCTAATATAGTGAAATGACAGTTACAGAGAGGATAAGATGCACCATTTATACAGAAATTGTTCCACGTGAAACATTACTTCTCAAAGATTCCAATAAAATAATGATACTTGAAATTACCTCAGATTAGAAAGTTTCAATAAGTGCAGCTTTAAAATGTGAGAAACTATTTTTTAGAAAGTGGGCTTTTTTGGACTTATCTTTTAAAATAGACAAACGTTGAGGGACCTCAATCTTCCTTTCGAGAATTCTTTCCACATCAGGTTTAAATTTCGAAGCATGTGCCGTTTCTATGATTATTCCAAATTCTTTTTTATCGGCTAAATATTCTTTTGCTGCGCAATAAGCTACTGCGCCATGGGGATCTATAATGTAATTGTATTTATCGTAAACTTCTCTCAGCGCGGAGGCGGTTTGTTGGTCATCGTACCAATAGCCAGTAATATCATTTTTAATATTGTTCCACGTGGAACCATAGAGATCCATCATTCTAGCAAAATTGGACGGATTTCCTACATCCATTGCGTTAGATAAGGTAGAGACAGAAGCAATTGGATTAAATTCTCCAGTATGTAAATAGTCAGGCACAATTTTATTTTTGTTGGTTGCTGCAACAAAATGTTTGATAGGCAACTCCATTCTCTTAGCTAGCAAACCTGCGGTTAAATTACCAAAATTTCCGCTTGGAATGATAAAGGTTAAATCACCCAGCGCTTTGCCCTGCTTATATGCTTCTGCATAATAAAAAGATTGTGGAATGAGTCTAGCAATATTTATAGAATTAGCGGAACTTAAATTATATCCACTTTTTAAATCCGGATCCAAAAATGCTGTCTTTACTATTGTTTGGCAATCATCGAATGTGCCCTCAATTTCAAATGCATATATATTTCCACCAAGGGTGGTTAATTGTTTCTCTTGTAAAGCACTTACTTTTCCAGAAGGGTAGAGGATGGCAACTTTTATTCCGGGCACATTGTGAAATCCAGCAGCAACCGCACCTCCAGTATCTCCAGAGGTTGCAACGAGTATTAATAGCTCTTTGCCTTCACCTTTGGTGAAATACGCCATTAAGCGAGACATAAACTGAGCGCCGAAATCTTTAAAAGCCAAGGAAGGACCATGAAACAACTCTAAAATACCTATCTGATCATTCAATTTTACTAATGGAGCAGGGAAGGAGATGGAATTATATACAATATTTTTTAAATCAGCAGTAGGTATATAATCACCAATTAAAGTTTTAGCCATTTCAAAAGCAATCTCTTGAAAAGAGTACTGCTCAATATCATTAATAAAAGATTCCTTTAATTTAGGAATTACTGTTGGCATATAAAGACCACGATCTGCTGGTAAAGAATTCAGCACCGCTTCCTTTAAATCAACTATATTAGATTTGTTATTGGTACTTACTAGTTTCATAATAAAATGGCTCCTTCAGGATTTATTTTTGAAATATAGGTATCGGCATTGATTTTATGTTTAGTACAAACTGCTTCCATTTCAGTGACTATTTTTTCCGCAATTAAGCTATTCTGGCAAAGCGCAAAGATTGACGGACCAGCCCCTGATATAGAACAACCAAGTGCGCCTTGATCAAGAGCTGCATCTTTAAAATCATCGAAATATGGAATTAGTCGGGATCTTTGTGGCTCAATGATTACATCTTTAAGCGAACGTTTAATTAAATCCAAATCTGTATTGTATAATCCAATGATTAATCCTGCAAGATTACCACTTTGTTCAATTACGGTTTCCAAAGGCACGTCCTTTTTAAGAATAGATCTTGCGGATTTGGTTTCGATTTTAATATGAGGGTGAATCACCACAACATATAATCCTGCTGGATATACAATGCGTTGGAAATCTAATGCTCTTCCTCCTCGTATTAAAGCGATACCTCCTAATAAGGAAGGTCCAACATTATCTGCATGGAAAGCTCCATCAGCGGCTTGTTCTCCCAAAACGGCAAAAGGAAGTAAAGCCCTTTTTTCTACAGGCCGCTTAAATAATTCATTAATTGCCATTACTGCTGCTGCAGCACTAGCAGCACTTGACCCAAGACCACTAGCAAAAGGCATCTTTTTATGAATTTCCATCTCTATACCGCGATCTTCTTCTCCTAAATGTTTCATTAGTGCAAGAGCGGCAACACCAGCGGTGTTTTTCTCTACTTCATAGGGTAGTTTTCCCTTAGCTCCCGAGATCAGTGTAATGACCAAGCCCTTTCTTTTTTCGTTAAAACGAACCACAACTTCATCCCCAGGACCTTCCAAGGCCAAACCTAATATATCATAGCCAACCGCTAAATTTGCGACAGAAGCAGGGGCAAAAACTTTTAATCCACTATTCATAAAATACTGATTATTAATTAGTTATGACAAATAATTGCCAATTCTTATGATTTCTGCAAAGACTCCCGCTGCGGTTACTTGTGCTCCTGCTCCTGGTCCTACAATCACCAATGGTCGCTCTTTGTATCTTTTAGTTGTAAATACTAGCATATTATCACTTCCACTTAAATTATAAAATGGATGATCTTGGTCAACACTTTCTAAGCCAATTCTAGCTTTGCCATCTTCAAGAATAGCAACCATTCTTAACTTTTCGTTTTTTTCATTCGCAGTTTTAATGAGGTCTGAATAAAGGTCGTTGTTGTTTTCTAAGCTTTCAAAAAAGTCGTCCACACTATCTGCATTTAAGCATTCCTCAGGAAGAATTCCATTAATAATCACCTCTTCTTTTTCCATTGAAATACCCGTTTCTCTCGCCAAAATCACAATCTTTCTTCTAACATCTAGACCAGATAAATCTTCTCTTGGATCAGGCTCTGTATATCCCAACTCCTTTGCTTTTTTAACGACTTCACTAAAAGATTGATCCACTGTAAAATTGTTAAAAACATAACTTAGCGAACCGGATAAAACACCTTCTATCTTTAGGATTTCATCACCACTAGAAATTAAGTCGTTTAATGTTGAAATGATAGGGAGACCAGCACCTACGTTGGCCTCATACATAAATTGTACATTACGTTTTGCCGCCAAAGACTTCAAAGCTGCATAATTATCATAGGTAGATGAAGCTGCGGTTTTATTAGGAGTGGAAATAGAAATACTTGCGTCCAATATATTTTTATAATATGGAGACACTTGATCAGTAGCTGTACTATCAATAAAGACTGAATTTGAAAGATTCATCGCTTTCATGTTTTCAATGTAAGATTCTAAGTTCATTACTTCTCCCCCATCAAGATCTGCATGCCAACTTTCAATATTTAAACCATCATAATCGAATATCATTCTACGACTATTTGCTAATCCACAAATATTAATTTCTAATTTTTGGTGATCTTTTAAAAAATTTCTTTGATCCTTGATTTGTTCTATCAAAGTTCCTCCAATTAAACCGACTCCTACGATAAATAAATTTAATTGTCTGTTTTCTGAAAGAAAGAAAACATCATGAATCGCGTTTTGAGCTTTGGCCACTTCTTCCTTTTTGACTACAAAGGAAATATTTAATTCTGATGATCCTTGGGCAATGGCAACTACATTAATACCGTTCCTTCCAAGAATCTGAAAAAGCTTTCCCGCTATACCAGGAAAGGCTTTCATGTTTTCTCCAATAATAGCAACAATGCAAAGATCATCAACGCGAACTAGAGGATCAATTCTTTTAGCTTTGATTTCAAAATCAAATTTATGATCAACAATTGCTTTAGCAAGGTCAGCATCTTGTGTAGCAGTAGCAAAAGAAATCGATTGTTCGGAAGATGCTTGCGTAATCAAAATGATATTAATTCCAGCATCAGATAATGCTCCAAATAAACGAGCAGCAATGCCCGGAACACCAACCATTCCATTGCCTTGTAAAGTCATTAAGCTAATTTCATTAACCGCAGAAATACCTTTGACTACATTTTTGTATTCTATATCTTTTTCTTTCGAAATAATAGTTCCAGGGAAATCAGGCTTGAAAGTATTTTTAATATAGAGCGGAATTTCTTTTTGTAGAGCCGGATGAATAGTTGGCGCATAAATAACCTTTGCTCCAAAGTGGGACATTTCCATTGCTTCAGTATAGGTTAAGGATTTCAATGAAAATGCTTTTTTTACTAATTTAGGATTTGCGGTAAGCACACCATCTACATCAGTCCAAATTTCTACAGCCTCGGCATTAAGGGCTGCTCCTAAAATAGCTGCAGTATAATCTGATCCTCCTCTGCCTAGCGTGCTGGTGGATCCGTCGGGAGCAGAAGCAACAAAACCAGTCACGACTTGTATTGATTTGCGGTCTTTATAAAAATCTGAGATTTGAGCGTTGGTTGTTTTAAAGTTGACCTTTGCATTTCCGAATTGATCATTCGTACTAATGATCTTTCTAGCATCTAAATACTCGGCATCAATTCCCTCTTTTTGTAATGCTTTACTGATAATATAATTTGAATTTCTTTCGCCAAAACTTAGTACGTGATCCATAGTCCGGTTAGACACTTCCTTGATCAGAAAGATACCTTGTAATAGACTTTCTAAATCCTCGTGATTCGAAGAAATCTCTTCAATTGCGCTTTCATCTGTCAGGATCTTTGCTGCATCTAAATGACGTTTCTTAATTTCATCAAATACGTCTTTATAGGCTAAATCTCCAGTTGAGGCTAATTGACTTGCTTTAATTAGCGTATCCGTAATTCCCCCAAAAGCTGAAAAAACGACAGTAAAATCCTCGCCATCCTTTTCTTTGTTTTTTAGTATATCAATAACGGCTAGTATTCGCTCAGGATTTGCGACGGAAGAACCTCCAAATTTTAATACCCTCATATGCGATATGTTTTCTTTATTGAGCAAAAATTATACTTCAAATACAAGAGCTGTCAAAGAACGGAAATTGTACGCAGTTAAAGAAGACTTTTGATAAAATTGGACATTTTATTCAAAATTTATTTATTTATCCCAATATTTTGAAATTCTTCTGCGTTACCATTAAGTAAAAACAAAACAAAACTTGACTAACCGCCTTCCCTTTTACCTTAAACGGCTATAGTCTCCTTTTAAAGCGATACGAATGAAGAAAACAATCCTGTTCGTCCTATTTATAGGTCTTTTAATGCTATTTGGGTTAGTTATAAGGAAAGTTCCAGCTCCAATTAAAGCCAACTGTACTAAAGTAAAGGGAGTAGTAGAGGAAGTCTTTTCTCCTTGTTGTGGAGATATCGTTATTAAATTAAAGGATAATAATAAGCAATATTTTATCAATAGAGGATTGGACGACGGCCTTGTACTCAAACAAATGCAAAGTGATTTATTAGACAAGGAAATAGTCCTTCAAAAAATTAATCATTGGACACCACTGGATCCCGAACGTTACAGTTTCCCATTAGCAGAAGTAAAAGTAGACGACGAGGTTTATTTTACCCGAATGCTTGATTAAATATTCCTACTTAAAGATTTATAGTGAAGAGGTTTAAAGTCGATTAAATAACAAGCCCTCTATACCACACAAACAATTATATTTATTAAACTTTCAATATTTATTGAAAGTTTAGAATATTTGCTCTATATTTATAGTATGAAAGCAAATACACTGAATATTAATCAACCATTACTCGAAGAAAAATCCTTAATTAAATATTATGAGGAAGCAGGTCAGGATTATTATCACTGGAGCAAGGCTTATAATATGCACTTTGGATATTATAAATCGGGAATGAATCCATTTCATTTAGAATCATTATTAAATGAGATGAACAATAAAGTAATGAATGCTTTGGCTATTGAGGATAAAAAAGAGTTTCACTTACTAGATTTGGGTTGTGGTGTTGGTGCAGCTATGCGCCATGTTGTTAGTAGATATAAAAATGTAATTGCTACAGGCATCACGTTGGTTCCTTGGCAAATAAAGAAAGGGAAGACATTAAATAAGGATGCTAATTCAGATTTTAAAATAAACATGGTGCAAGGAGATTACACCAATACGAAACTCCCTGATGGCCATGTAAATGGAGTTATTGCAATGGAAAGTGCCTGTTATGCTACAGGTAAAGGCAAAGAAATTTTTTTAAATGAAGCATATCGAGTATTGAAGACCACAGGAAAATTTGTAATGATAGACGGCTTTAAAAAAAGAAGTCAATCAAAATCTCTACTGCTTAAATGGGCATATAAAAAACTAACCACTGCTTGGGTTCTTGATGATTTAGGTGAGATAAAAGCAGTTAATAACAAAATGCGTGAACTTGGTTTTAAGAATATTAAAATCGAAGAAATAAGTTGGCCTGTTGCAGTTTCTGTAGCCCATGTTCCATTCAAAACGCTTAGCTTTTTAATTAAGGAATTGCTAGACAATGGTTGGAAAAAGATGAATAAAAGTAGATGGAATAATTTATTGGCTCCATTACTCACTATGATTGTTGGATTACATAGAAATGACTTTGGGTATTATTTAGTTACTGGGGAAAAGTGAGACGATATTTAAAAAGAAAGGTAATGAGGGGACAACGTATATTAAATCATGAAAAAATATCTTCAACTACAAGCTATTTAGGAAATTGAATAAATGCAAAAATATAAGCAAGTAGATTTTGCTGATTTTTCCATATTGAAATAATCATTCTTGTAGACAGAATACTCACCCAAACCCAGTATTAAAAAAATCTCTCTTTCATCTTAATAAGCCCAATTGTGGGTTTGCGTAGAAAAATATGAGAGTCTTTTTCTTAACTTTTATAGGGATTGTTAATTTGCTTGAAAGCCAAAATATTGGAGTAGGAACACTAAACCCTCACCGCTCTGCTCTGCTAGAAATCTATGCTGGAAGTAAAGGATTTCTATTTCCTAGAATGTCTGAATTTGAAAAAAACGCAAAATAATGTTCATAATGATTGGTCACCGTTTCGCCCAAGGTCTTTGAGCTGCGGGCTTACCGCTGAAATATATTAGGGTTAGTCTCCCTCTATCCTTCGACTCGCTTCGCTCGTTATCTATGACAAGTTGTAAATTTAAGGGAGTGCCCGCAATTAAACGCGAGCCTACATAACAATTTCGCCTTGTCACTACCTCAATTTTAAATGATCCTTTTCATTTTCCAGGTTCAAGATGACAATTTTCGATTTAACATTTTTTCATACACTCGGTCACGCTATCAAACACTCATTTTACGATTCCAAAACTCCTCGTTTACTCCTTTTAAACGGCGCCAAAATATTCGCTCTTCTCCAAAAAATAAAACAAGTCACCAGAATAAACGGCCATACATTCAGTAAACCAACTATAAAAATTAAGATATTTTCCCAACCATTTTTTAGACTTTCTTTTGCTTCTAGGAAAAAAGGATAGGTATAAACTCGGGCAATAGCAACATCAGCTTTGATGAATTCAACAAGATTTATTTTTATAGTGCTATAAGAAGTTTGATCCATTAAATATTTAAGTCTACCTTCTTTTGCTTCAATTTCTTCTTGTAGTTTTCTAATGGTTTCTTCGGCTAAAAGAATTTCTTCTATTGTGCTAGCTTTATTCCTGAGTACAGCAATGTAGCGATCCCTTACTTCTCTTTTAGTTTTTAGCCTTGACTGAGTATCTACAAACTCTTCGCTTACATCTCTGGAGTTTATGGTTTCTTGAATTATTTTAATGCTTTGATTCCTAATTTCTGCTAAAGCGTTTTCGAAGTTATCTTTTGGAATTCGGAATTCTAGAAATTGATTTAATTCTCTATGTGCTTGATACATTTGTCCGTTTGAAAGATAGCCATCTTGACTTGCCAGGATTGCTTTTATGTTTTCCGTGCTTTCTTTTAAAGATCTAACTACCATTTTAATCTGAGCATTTTTAATAATTATTCTATTACTTAAATCTTTTTTACCTTCATATTCTTGACCTGCTGTTTTACTTTGTGAAGTAAGTCTGTTTGATGAAATAACGCTTTCTTTAGCATACTCATCATTTAGCTTGATAATCATATCTTCCGAAGATGATGAACAAGCAGACAAAAAGATCAAAGAAAGAAAAGCTAATTTTACTTTATACATATGAATCTAATTTTTGGTTATAACTATTAGATGCATAAGATTTAGAAAATGCATAGGTGATATTGTTAATAAGCTGTTAATCCAGGGCAAAAGTAAGTGCAAAGCAAGCACAAAAAGAACGGAAAAAGAAAACGAGTAACTCTTTATTTGTCGGGCGAATTCCTAAAGCTTTAATACGGTCATAGGCAGTGAGGCAGCGAGTCGAACGGTTCAGCTTTAACTTTTTAATATTTCGCTTGCGTCGCAATTGCCCTTGTTGTCCTATTTTATCATTATAAAAAAGCTAGTTTCCATAGCAAAGTTGATAAGCTCACCAGATGCTAATTCAGTGAAATTTACATAGCGAGGCAAAAGCATTAAACGGTAATTCTCATTTTCAAAGCTAAATTTTAAATCTTCTTGACTCATCGCTTGATTATGTTCAACATCTTTTCTTTTAAGCGTGTCTATCAATTCCAATAAATCAAAAGAAGCCAAAGATTTGTCATTGTCATCTAGAATTTCTACAAGGCTATTATCAACGATATTTAAACTGTACATTTGAGATTTAGGATAGTAACTTGCACCTATATAATAACCGTAATAATCGTAGTCCGAAATGGAGATGCTCGTGAAGTCATTGCTGTAAAAGTTATAAAAGTTCTCATTACTTAAATCTTCGCTAAAATATTCAAAAGATAAATCCATTGCTTTTAGATATGGACTAGCATTGAGGGGCATAGTATCTAATTGCTGATCGAACCACGGATAAATTTTTTCTTGGTAGTTATTATTTGTTAAATAGACGATAGCACTTGAAACTTCACGCGAAACCTCAGTTAGATTTGCTAAGCGTGGATTAGTTTTAATCTTTCCATTTTCTAGAAGTTGATGTTGACTTAGTAGTCTTTCCAGTCTATCCACTTGGTTATTTGCAGGGAAATTAAAAATACTTAGTGGGCCGGAGAACAAGCCGAAAAGAATGAATCCAAAGAGAGAAATCGGTATGGCTTTTATATTATCCCTTTTGGAAATTATAAAATAGACACTAATGCAAAACAGCCAAATCCCAAGCAAACTCACCAAATATCTGTTTTCTGTAATTCCATAATCTGAAAACCTTCTCCATAAAGCCAATATAAGAACAATTGACATTGGCAGTAAGGCATAAAAATATCCTTTTTTAAACCACTTTACAAGTATGCTATTTTCATGTCGATTTAAATAATAGGATAATAGATAGACAAGAATTCCAATGACAGAAAAGAAGAGAATTAACTTTGAAATCCACCCTTGAGGCCATTCCCAATTAAGGGCAATCTTTATGGTAAAAGCGTAAAGAATTACAAAATATAGAAGAACAATTGGAATAGAAATATACTTGCAAAAAACACTCAATGGCCTTGGATAAGCTTGACCGCGTAGATCTTTATCAAAGTCATTCGGGAAGCCTGCTAAAAAGTAAAAAGTATTAAAGATTCCAATGATAGTGAAAAACAACTGAGCATAAATTACATCATCAAAGTTAACTCCAAACAATTTATTCAGGGCCAAAATGGCCAAAGCGATTCCAGCGAAGATAATCAAACTAAAAAGACCACTTTCCACCGCGCGTAGAAATAGAGATCGATTGTAATTCCAAAAAGACGCAATAGGTTTTTTATTTAAGTATGGTAAAAAGGAAACCAATAAATGAAGAGCAATCAGAAGACCAGCAAAGCGATAGGCATGTTCAATGTTGTCAATATTCTTAATGGAGAAATAGTAAAGGACTAAGCAAACTATCCCAAGAGCGATCGCAATACCTCGTTTTAACAAAGTTGCATTTATCGATTTAGCCCAAGCATTTATACCAACGAACAATGGTAACGCAAGAAACATAGTAAGCAAAGCTTTTAAAACAGTTTCATATTCGGATTCATGATTTTCTATTAAGAAAATAGTCATTCCGGTTCCCGCCAGACTTACTGCTATTGGAACAGGGAAGCGGCGTATAACTTTTAAAACGGACTCGTTTATTTCTTGAATACTAGGAAACTGCATAGTTCAAAGGTATTAAAGCAAACTTGTAAAGCGAAGGAATTTGGATTATTGATTTAAACCAAAAAAAATATATTGATTTTCTTTTGCGCGCATTATCTTAATCTCTTCTTCAGATTTATCTTTATATCCGCAAAGATGTAAAACACCATGAGCAATTACACGCAAATATTCACTTTTAAAAGACTTAGAAAATGTAATTGCGTTTTCCTTTACTCTTGGAATACTAATATAAATTTCACCATCAATTCCATCAGAGGAAGACATTGGAAAGGTAAGGATATCTGTTAGCGTATCGTGTTTAAGAAATTTTTGATTCAATTTTAATAAATAGGAATCATCACAAAAGACAAACGTTAGCTGATTAAGATCATTGGCCTCCTCATTTATAATGTGATGAATCATTTCCGCAGTAGATGCTGGGACTTTTGGAAAATCTTCGCTTAAATAATTAAAAGTGATGGTATCGTTATTAGAAGTATGATCAGGAAAATTCATAAACGAAAACCAATTTCAACGGTACTTCCATTATCGTGAAAGGCCACTCTATCGCAAAGTTTTTGCATTAAGAAAACACCTCGACCACCTAATTTAACCAAATTTTCAGGAGTGGTCGGATCTGGAATTTCTTCTGGATTAAAGCCAGGACCTTCATCACATACTCTTATACAAAGTTCTTTATCAGACTTGTCACAAAACACTTTTACAAATTTAGACTCATCCATATCGTTTCCGTGAATGATTGCATTGTTTACCGCTTCTGTTACACTGATTAAAATATTAGCATAGAGCTCCTCTTTAACCGCATGACGAGCAACCAAATCTTTAACGAAGCCTTCTACTTCGCATATATTATTCGGACTTGAGGATAATCTCAACATAAGCAAAATTTTAAATTTTCTTATTTTGTTTTTAGCGATTTATAATACTCTTCAACCATGTATTTATAATAAGGCTTAAGAGCGGGAGAAACCGTTTTGAACATTTCTATTTCTGCTTCTCGTTCTTTAATGTATTCTTCCAATGCAGGCGGAATCTTTCTTTCTACTTGTGTAGCAGTTTCAGCTTTTCTCTTATCGTCCCATTTTCTTTCTTTCATTGCTTTTTCTGCTTCTAACAAACGTGTCTTTATTTCCTCCTGTCTTTTCAACATCTCGTTAGTTAGCCGCTTATTAACTAGATCAGTCTCGGTTTTATTCATCTCGTTGATGAGCTCCTGCAATTCTTTAGAGCCTTGACCTTTTTCTCCAGCTTCTTTTTGAGCTTCCTTCAAAGCTTCTCGAAGCGCAGCTTGTTTAGCTGCCATCTTAGCAAACTGTTCACTCATCCCTCCTTGGCCGCCAGGCGAGCCTTTTTCCATAGCCTTCTTCATTTGCTCCATCTGCTTATTGAGCTGCTCTTGTGCATCTCCTAAATTATCAGATGGCTTCTTCCCGTCTTTGCCTTGTCCTGTTCCTGGCTTATTACACATTTGCGTTCCAGGCATAGAACCAGACATCTGTTGCTGCATCTGTTCCATTACTTCACTCAACATTAGTGCCAAATCGTTCAAATTTTTCATTGTTCTTTGTTGAGTTTCTCCAGCTTGCGTTTTTCTGCGCTCTTCCAAATGCTCCAGACTCTTATCAACATTGACTTTTATTTCACCAACTTTCTCACTTACAAAGCTCTCGATTTGAATAACTCTTTTACTTAAAGCCTGTAAACTATCTTCCACAATTCGGAAATCATCTTTGATTCTAAATTGATCTTGTACTAAGTCAACATATCGAGGCGTGTTGATTTTCGACCTATTGAAATCTTTTGCCAAACCTTCCTGATCAAAGGAAAGCGTAACTAAGTTCTCTAATAGCTGACGCAATGAGGCCATATCTTCTTCCATTTGCTCTGCTTCACCAGCTTCCATTTCCATCTGCATCTGTTCAGCCATTTGCTTCATTTTTTCCGCAGCATCTTTTTGTTTTTTACCTGCTTTTTTCTTGTCTCCTTTTTTTAACTCGTCTTTACTCTCCTCCATTTCTTCCTGTATATCTTCCATCTGCTCTTCACGGTCTTCCAAGTCTTTAGGTTTCTCCAACTCTTCATTCTTCTTTTCAATCTCTTCCATCTTCTCTTTCAGCTTTTCCATTTCCTCTTGGATTTCCTCTTGTTTCTTCTCTAATTCTTCTTCAGACTTTTCTCCTTTTTCACTTTCTTCACTAAGTTTCTCTTCCTCTTCTGCCAGTTCTTCCAATTTTTCTATTTGTTTGTCAATTTCTTGCTCTAATTCTAATTGTTTGAATAATTCTAGCATTCTATCCAATTCCTTTTCTAAGTCCTCATCTTCATATTTCATTTCTTCCATCATTTCCGCAGCTTTTGCTTTATCCATTTCTTCCATTAACTCTTGAAACTTCTCCATCAGCTCTTTCATTTCAGGACTCATTAGTTCCTCAAACATTTCTTGGATTTTTTCTTGCTTTTCTAATACATCTTCAGTTGGTTGATCAAACTCTTCTTGATTCTTTAGATTTTCATCAAATTTTTCCTTAGTCTGTTCAACTTGTTTTTGTAATTCCTTTTGTCTTTCTAATAATTTTTCAATTTCTTTCTTCTCTTGCCATTGCAACTCCTTTTTCTGAATTAAGTCATCTCTAAGTTTTTTCATATCTTCTTTGATCTCCTTAGATTCCTTTCTAGATTTTTCTAATTCGTCTTTAATATCTTCATTGTTTTTTGAAGCCATTTCTTCGAATTCTTCGACAGAAGGAATTTTATAACTCATTACACCCGTCTTTGCGGACTTTGAACCATTTACACCATCATTATCAAAAACTTCAAAATAGAAAGTTAAAGCATCGCCTGGTTTTAAAGCTAGTTCATGAATATCAAGTAAGTGATCGTATGAAATTTCTTTGTTAGCGGGTTTTACCATTTTAATAGTATTCAATTGACCTTCGCCGCCTTTTTCTTTTTTAATTCTATAATTAAAAGATAAGTCTCTTAAACCGTAATCATCAGAAGCTGTTCCTACAAAGTAAAGAAGTTTATTGTCTGTACTATCAACAAATTTCTCCACACTAATACTAGGGTGTTGGTCAGGGATTACATTAATTGAATAACTTATAGAGTCTGATTTAGGTAATTGCTTATTCGAAACATACATTTTGTACGTTTCATCTCTATATGTTCTTTTCTTATAACTAAATCTATTTTCTTGGTCCCTATTGGTTTCTTGCAATTCATCTTTTGAGGAAAACAATAAAGAAATATCGTCGGTATTCTGCGTATTGAAAACCCATTTGACATTAGTCCCTTGCGGAATGACCATGTCACCAATATTGCTCACCACATCATCTTTCCTTCCTGTATAAGCAGGATAATCAAATTGAATATCAAAACCAGCAATGCTAGGTTTCTTAATAATATTCAACGTTTCTTCGGTGGATCTAACGTCACCACTAAATAATTGAAACTCCGTTTCTTTTTGAACATTGTTAAATTTATATGAGAAGGTATTTGGTGCAGTTTGTTTTAATCGATACTGAAAGTCTTCCATTTCAATAAAAATCTCATTCGGAACAACAGCACCTTCAGTGGTAACCGTTAATTCAAAATCATCAAACTGTACAACGGTTAAATCCTCATTATTAATTTTGAAATGAAAAGGAGCGGCTTTTTCAAACTCTTCATTATTGTGGATTATTCTAGATGTACTTTCCTTTAATAAACTTGGAGCGGCAAATAATAAAACAACCAAGCATAACAATGGTGGCAATGCATACTTTAAGTATTTTCTATTTTTACTAAGATCAATAGCAGATTGAAAAGGCACTGGTTTTAGAACTTCTGACTTTTGATCAATCCCCGCTAAAATTAGACCGTTATCTGCAGTGGTTTCCGCTTGCTTTTTAAGCTGCAGGATATTTAATAATTTGTCTTTTACATCTCCAAAGTGATCTCCAATAATTTGGGCTGCTTGATTATGGGAAATAACATTTCCTAATTTAAAGTATTGTACGATTGGGAAAAATACCCAATACAAGATGGCTAATCCCGAAACTCCTATAAAGGAGAAGAACATGCCTTTTCTAACGCTCTTACCAAAATAGAAGTTATACTCTAAAACATTAAAAAGGAGAAACAATAGCAATACCAATGAAATACTGTAAAGTATTCCTTTAATTAACCTATTCACATAATATTTGCGAATAAAAGCATCTAGTTTGTTGATCAATAAACGATAATTACCTTTTCCTTGCTCCATAATTTAAACCTTCGTTTATATATAAATCTTATTACATAACCATATATAAGGTGAAATAATTCAGTTTGCTCGCTTTGATAATTGATTTGGACTTGATATAAACAAACAAAATATAACTAATGTACTACAAAATCAAGGGTTTAACACCACTTGAACCCATTCTGTTGTCTTTTTTGAGACTTATTCAGCCCAAAAATCAACATTACACAAAATATTATGAAAAAACGTGTAAATAGTCCAACCATATTTAGGAAAAAGGCCATGTTAGCCAAAGGATAGCCAATTTCCAAATTCTCCAACGATTTATGCTTAGAACGAGTTATACATTTGTTTTAATTGTTCATTGGTCTCTGCGCCCTTTATTTCATCAATGTAGCTTTTTAAAGTAGCCACTGTTGTTGAATTATCTGCTCCACTTCCAAGTTCTTTGACCATATCTGAAATTGCTCTTGTAGAAGCAAATCTTTTTATAGGCGCTGAATCTTCCATGTTAGTGGCCCAACTTTTTAACATCATCGCTTTAGATAATTGAGTTTCGGTTTCAGCTTTGGCCAATAATTTAGCATAACTACTATAGAAGTTAATCATTGACCATCCATCTAAGGCGTCTAAATTCTTTTCGAAAAATGGAATATATTTTGCATCTCCAGTTTTTGTATAAAGTCCGGCAATGCTTTCCAAGATTCTACCATTTTCATTGTTTTCTAAGGTCTTAGCGGTTGCCAATGCTTTCGGCTCGTCTAATTTTGAAAGAGCATCTAGAGCAGCAGCAACAACACTGTAAACTTGCTCGTTTTTAATAATTTTTTCTACATCACCCACAAATGAAGGACCAGCCACATCTGCTACTTTAATCAAGGCAGCTGAACGAACAGATGAATGCACATCATTTACTGCAAGAGTTTTCAATTTTTCTACTATATCTGGATTATCAGTAGTAGCAACATCTTGCACCGCCATAGTCCTTAATGACCAGTGGTTGTCAGCCAATGCTTTGACGAAAGTACGTTGTGCATTTGCTTTCCCTTTTAAATTTCTTAAGGCTTCTCTTCTTCCAAGATAGCTTTGGGCTTGGTCGTATTGCATGATGTATGCTTCTGCCGTTTTCTCTTCTTTTTTTTCATAAAGTAGGTTACCGTCAGGATCAAGCATCACTAAGGCTGGAGCGGAGGAAACAGGAATTTCAAAACTTTGTTTTCTTTGATTAACCTTAATTTCATGTCTACTTACATTACCGTTTGCATCATAAATGTCAACAGGAATAGGCATTATAAAAACAGGAACAGATTGCTCAGGATTCTGAGTTTGCTCTAGAGTGATCGTTAAATTTTTTGATGTTTCATTGTAATTTTTTTCGACCTTGTAAATTGGATGTCCTGCACCAAAAAACCATTGATCAAAAAACCAGTTGAAATCTTTACCGGTCACATCTTCAAAAGCCAATCTCAATTCATCCGCTTCCACCGCAGTAAAGGCATTATCCGTTAGGTATTTTTTCAATGCTGCAAAGAAGGCATCATCGCCAACGTATGATCTTAACATGTGTAAGACTAGTCCGCCTTTATTATAACTGTGGGCATCAAACATGTCTTCTTTATCTTCATAAGAGAAGTATATTAAAGGATGCACACCTTGTTGAAAGGCAGAACCTAAATATCCATTTAATTCATTTACTCGGTGATGGTCAGCAAAGTCTTTTCCATATTTATGCTCGTACCACAAATACTCACTATAGTTTGCAAAACCCTCATTCATGGTCAGGTTTGCCCAGCTTTCACAGGTTACGTAATCTCCAAACCAGTGGTGAAACATTTCATGAGCAACAATAAAATCATTACTATTATCAATCAATTCACGTTCTGTTTTTTGAACAAACTGCCCATAAATAACAGCTGTAGTATTTTCCATTGCACCAGAAACATAATCTCTACAAATCACTTGAGAATATTTTGGCCAAGGATATTTTACACCAGTCAATTCTGAAAAGAAAGTTAACATTTCCGGCGTGTGATTAAAGATTTTTCTAGCATGGTCCTTATATTCATGTTCTACATAATAATCTACATTTCGTCCTTCCCATTTATCGTTTACTACCGCATAGTCTCCAATCGCCAACATAAATAAGTAGGGAGCATGTGGAAGGTCCATCTTCCAATAGTCAGATCTTGTGCCATCTGCGTTTTTCGTAGAAGAAACTAGCACACCGTTTGATAGGGTTTTAAATTTATCATTTACGGTTACCGTAACCTCTTGGGTACATCTTTCATTTGGTTTGTCGACAGTTGGAAACCATTTAGAATTATTTTCTGTTTCTCCTTGTGTCCAAATTTGCATTGGCTTTTCTTTATCTTCTCCTAGGGGATTTATAAAAAACAATCCTTTATCGGAAGTAATAGCAGCACTTCCTCCCTCTGGACCGTCATTGGGTCTTGCCACATAATCAAACTCTAAAATCAATTCTTGATTTCTTGTATACGGTTTTCCTAGGTCAATAGTTACTCTACTCCCGTCATATTCAAATTTCAATGGAGTAGAGCTTCCTTTTAAGTTAATTTTATTAATGTCGAATTCTTTAGCATCCAAAGTCAGTTCACTTATTGGGTAGAAATAGGGTTTCATAGTTAGCCATGCTTTTCCAATTACATGTTGATTTTCCCAATCAAACTTTAAGTCTAGTTTGGTATGGATTAGATCGATCTCCTTGCTATAAGTTGCATTGTATTTATCGAGACTATAATCAGGTGCTTCAACTGCTTCTTTAGACGCAACTACAGAAACAGTATCTAAAATTTGTTCTTCAACAACTTCAATTACTTCTTTTGGTTTAGTTTGAGTCGTTTTGGTAGAGGTTCCACAAGCAGATAACAGGAATAGGCAGGGAACGAGCAGAATAAAATGTTTCATATTTTCGATTATAAGGTTTTAAATACAACGAAGACGTCATTTAAAAAGTACCGAAAATAATTATATTTATTGAAGGAGAAAAATGAGTTTACTCTTTAAGTTTGACACCCTTAATATGATAGGCGCCTTTTTTTGTCTTTTTAGTGATATCTAGATCTGCTTCTTTTTCTATTGCAGCCATAATAGTTTCAAAATCACCAGATTCAAGCAAGGATAGATTAAAAGGTATTTTTTCACCAGAGTAACCGAAAGCATCAGAAATTTTCAACATTTTTGGAAACTTCTTGGCGACTTCTCGTAAAAGCTTGCCATCTTGCATACCTTCTATTTCTTTAGCTGGCTCAGGCGCTTCATTAACTGGCTCAGATTTAGGCGCCTCTTTAATTTGCTCTGGTTCTACTTTAGCTGTTTCAGGCTTAGTTTCTCTCGAAGCGGATTCGGGTGCTGGTTCTGATTTTCGTTCGGGTATTGATTCTGCTTTTCGTTCTGCTGCTGGTTCTACTGCTGGCTCTGCTGCTGGTTCTGGTAGTATTTGGTTGATACCATTTCCATCAAAAACGGCTTTTTCACCTTTCTTTAAGGTAATTGCTTCACTTTCCTTGCCCTTTACATAAAACTTAATTAAACCTTCAATATTTTCAACTTCTGATTTGCTAGAGTCACCTGTAATAGAGAAAATAGTTCCCAAGACTTTGGTACGCGTTTTGTAATACTCAGCAATAAAAGGTTTGTCTGGATTTTTTGCTATTTCAAAGGTAGCATTACCTTTAAGACTTACTAAACGCTCATCAAATTTTTCAAAACTTTTAGGATATTTTAAGGAAGAATTTTCAGCTAAGGTGACGGTAGATCCATCTTCAAGTTCTATTACACCTGGAGTGTCAGCATATAAATAAGGGTCATTATCTCTCAATAAGAAAAAAGCACTTGCTAGGAAAATAAAAACAGCGGCTATTGATAAAGCCTTTTTCCATAAAGGAAGTACTTTTGCCTCTTTTGAAATGGTTTCTATCTCTTCTTGCTTATTGGTTGCGGTAGGAATTGATGAAGTAGAAGGAGTATCAGAAATTTTGCTAGAAATTGCATTCCATGCATCCTCAACCCCAAAATCAATGGCATCATTTTGATACACATCAGCAGTCCAAAGACTTTTGTAAAAGTCTAAAGTTGTTTGGTTTTCAGCATCTTCTTTAGCCCAAGCTTCAATAGAAGCGACTAATTCAGGAGATGCCTCTCCATCTAAATAAGTTAAAATCTCTTTTTCGCGTATCATCGCAAATTATATTTGTCACAATCCTCTCTGAAATAATGACGAACATTATTCCAAAAACCACATTTTTATTTTCAATTAATTGAAATGCGGCCTTTTAGATCATCTTTTAAAGTCCTTAGGGCTCTTGAAATATTATCTTCGACAGCCCTTTTAGAAATATCAAGGTGATTAGCAATTTCTTGCTGTGTTAGTCCTTCAAACTTATGTAACCAAAAAATTTCCTTACATTTTGGCTTTAACAACTCCATCGCATCCAAGATCATAGCTCGGATATTAGAAGTATCTACTTCAGGTTCAGTTTGTTGAGTTGTTGAAGAGGGAACAGAAAGTGCCTCTTTGACTTCTTTTTCCTTTTTAGCTTTTCTTATATAATCAATGGCTTTATTTTTGCCAGATTGATACAAGTATGATTTTAAGGAAGAAGAAATATTGATTCTTTCCCTTGACTCCCAGATTTTTACAAAGGTATCCTGTGCTATTTCCTTACATAATTCTCTATCCTTTAGGTATAAGTGTAAATAATTACACAATGGATTGAAATTATCATTGAAAAACAATTTAAAACTTTTTATATCTTCAAAAGCACTATCCAAGTAAAAGTGGTTTGTAATTTAATGTAAAAAAGCTAAATAATATGGAATATAGCAACTATATACGATGATATTTATGATTTAGACGGAAACATGATACTCACGTAACGCATTATTTAAAGAAACTTTCTTATCTGTGCTCTCTTTTCTTTTCCCAATGATTAAGGCACAGGAAACTTGGTATTCTCCAGCAGGGAATTTTTTTGTATAGGTTCCAGGTATAACAACGGACCTAAAAGGCACTCTACCCTTGTAGGTAATAGGCTCTTCTCCAGAGACATCTATTATGTGAGTGGACTTTGTCAAAACCACATTTGCTCCTAAAACCGCTTCTTCTTCTATCACCACACCTTCTACCACAATTGATCTTGAACCAATGAAACAGTTATCTTCAATTATAGTTGGAGTTGCTTGCAACGGTTCGAGCACACCACCAATTCCCACACCACCACTTAAGTGCACGTTTTTCCCGATTTGAGCACATGAGCCAACTGTTGCCCAAGTATCCACCATTGAACCAGCATCAACATAAGCTCCAACGTTAACATAACTTGGCATTAATATAACGCCTCTTTCAATGAAAGCACCATGTCTCGCAATAGCGTGAGGGACTACACGAACTCCTTTCTCCGCATAATTGTTTTTTAAAGGAAGTTTATCGTGAAATTCGAAAGGGCCCACTTTCATCGTTTCCATTTTTTGAATGGGAAAATAAAGAACAACCGCTTTTTTAACCCAATCATTTACTTCCCAACCATTCGTTCCTTTTTCGGCAACTCTCAATTTCCCAACATCTAATAAATCTATAATCGATCTAATTGCCTTTTGGTAAGATGCCTCTTTTAATAGATCACGGTCATTCCATGCCGCTTCAATTTTATTTTTTAATTCAACCATTGAAATAATATTATAAATGCTAAAAATTGTGTACAAAATCCTAGAAAAAATCCGCTAAAGATATCTTTTAGTTCATGAGCTTTTAAAATTAATCGAGCAGTTCCAATAAGACCTGCAAGGATTAAAACAATCATCAAAATTGCGGCCACATTTAGTTCATAAGTACCAAATAGCGGAAAATCAATAAGCATACCACTTGAGTAATTACTAGCCAAAATTAAAACGACAATCCCCACTAAGCCACCTGCACCAACTGCATGTAGGCTAATTTTGGAAAAAATGTTAATTATAAAAGCTATAAACAAGGCAACAGTTGCTCCTAAAACAAAAGCAGAGAAAATAAACGGAATATCTGGATTATGAACAATGTTAATAAACATCCATAAGTAGAATATTCCACAAGCAATGTATGGCATAATTCTTTGCTTGGCATCTGGCATATCAAAAGAGTCTACAAGTCCAATGAACTTCATAAGGGCAACGGCAATTCCGGGAATTAAAAATGTAGAAAAGAAAACAAGTAAAACTAAAATTACTCTTTCCTTTTCTTGCTGGGCACCAAAAATATATGGATTAAAAGCCATTAATAATATTAATACATAAGTAGTAATAATCAATGGATGAAAAATTATGGAAATAAATTTGGCGATTATTTTCATTCCGACAAAGGTAGATTTATTCTTCGATTACTTTAATTTCTACTCTTCGGTTTCTCCATTTTTTTACCTCAGTAGAATTATCAAGAAGCGGTTTGGTTGCACCATATCCGATTACTTTAATTCGTTCGGCCTGAATTCCTTTCTTGATAAAATACTTTTTTACGGCTACAGTTCTTTCCTCTGAAAGGGCTAATAAATCTTCGGCATTACCTACATTATCAGTATGACCTTCAACCATAATTTTAATCGATTTATCTTTTAATAGAATATTTGATATTCGGTCTAATTCCTTATAAGACTGCCTTAATATAACCGACTTAGTTCTTTCAAAATAAATGTTCTTTAGGTTTAAGGTTTTAGCAACCGTTTCCTTTCTTTCAAAAGGTCTGTCTTCTTCGTCTTCCGTTTTTGGATCAACGTATAAAATCAATTCTACGAAATGTTTCCCTTCTTTTATTAAATGATTTGGATCTACACGAACTACCCGACTTGTAAAACCTCTTTTAAAAGGTCTTAATTTAAAAATTTCATTTTTTTCGATTTTGAATTGGTAGCCCCCAGTATAAGTATGAAAATAATCTAAGTAGTCACTAACATCACTTGGTCCGTAAAACAATTCTGCCTGAGTTAATCGGTTGGTTGCAGAATTCATAATCTTTACATTCACAATAATAGGTTCTTCCAATTCTTCAACAGGATTCATTTGAAGACGATAGATATCGCTGCTTCCTTCGCGCTTCGATGCTAAATAAAAGTAGCCGGTTTTTTCATTGAAATATGGTTGATGGTCATCGAATTCGGAATTTATAGGTTCGGCAAGTCTCTCTGGCTTGGTCCATTTTTTAAAAGAGTAATCTCTTCGGTGCGACAAATATATATCTCTACCGCCAAGAGAGTTTTGTCTGTTGGAAGCGAAATAAAGCCTTCTTTTATCTCTGGAAAGATAAGGCGTAATTTCACTTTTTTTAGTATTTATCATTGGACCTAAATTAATAGGCTCAGACCATAAATTTTTTCTGAGTTTAAAACAGATATAAAGATCATTTTCTCCATAAGAATCTTCTCTATCTAGAGAAATAATAAGGATGTCCTCATCCTTGCTCATTGTTAAACTTACGTCAGCTGAATTTGTATAAAATTTTAAAATATGCAAAGGCTCTGGAAAAGTAAATCCTCCATTTTCTTTTTTTCTAATGAAAGAGAAACCTCTTTCCATATCTCCATTTGTTCGGAATTGATTTATGATCACATATTTATTAGAATCAGGGGTTAAAGAACAAACACTATTTGGAAGGGCAGAATTTATTGGAAATCCAGGATGTTCAACAGAAATAATTTTTTTATCGGCTAATTTCGCAATCCAAACATCTTGATTGAAAGGAGACTTTATTGGATCAAAAACCTGCTCTTCTGACAATTCGGAATAAACTTCTCGTAGCTTATCATAATACATTTTGTCTTGATAAGTTTTAGAAAGATCTTTTTCATAATCCATTAAAGTTTTGTTGAAAGAAGGGTCTCCAACTCTAGTGAAAAATAAAGTTGATCCGTCCTTTGAAACTACGGGTGCGATTTCATCATAGTCGTCTGTATTAATTTCTTTACCCAATTTCTCTAGTCGATCTTGAGCATTTAAATTAAGACAATGGGTGAAAAATAATATATATATAAATAAGCTTTTCAAATACTTTCTTGTTTTCTTTTTTGGTTCTTGGGAGAAGAAAAGGTTGTAAAAATAATACTTCCTTTTGACTTATAAAATATCTAAAAGTCAATCTAATCTATAAGTCGTGAAGATTTCGAAATCTATTGTTTACACAAATCTATCTAAGTTTGGACCGAATCCTTCATAAATAATCAAAATATTTCTGAAACATGAGCAAAAAGCCTTTATTTTTAAGGAGAAATTAAAGAAAAGCTAATAAAAGGATAAACCACTGAATTAGGGAATTCTTTGAATTATTTAGATGTTATAACAATTGATTATATTTTTTTACGAAAACAAAGCAAGTCCAAATTTCGTTTGGGAATAAGAAATGAATATTGAAAAGCAAATTATATTACTTTTTCTCCTTTTAGGGATAGGTCTTAATGCACAGCAATCAGTGGAAGCACAAGACACATCTAGTATAAAAAATCAAATATTTATATCTCAGGATACTAGCATAGTAGACAGTATTATAAGTACATTATTAGTAGCAGACAGCATTTCGAAACCTGAAGTGGACGAATATGATCCATTGTTAAAAAGGGACCTTGATGAAATTTATATAACTTCTCCCAGGAAATTTAAAAATAATGAAGACTACCGAAAATATTTGCGTTATAAAAGATATGCGGTAGTTGTATATCCATATGCCCAAAGAGCCATTGAAGAGTTTAGGTATCTGGAAGAAGAATCACAGGGGTTAAAAAAGAATAAAAAGAAAAGAATTGCCAAGAAGAAGAAAAAGCAATTAATGAAGGATTTTAAAAAGCCCCTAAAAAATTTAACTAAAACCCAAGGTTATATTTTGATTAAAATGATTGAAAAGGAATTAGATAGACCATTTTATGAAGTTTTGAAAGAGTTGAGAGGCTCATTTTCTGCATGGAACTGGCAACAAATAGGCAAATTAAATGGCTATAATTTAAAGGACGGTTACGTTCCTGGTGCAGATCCGATTTTAGATGCAGTTATTCAAGATTTTGACATTTCTTTTCAGGACCAATAACGAGAGTTCTAATTAATAGATTAATATTATATTTTTGGGCATGTTAAAGAATCAAGAGATACGATTTGTAAATAAAACAGGAAAAGTGGGATGGAGAAGCCCTTCAAATATTGCAATAGTAAAATATTGGGGAAAGTATGGCCAACAGCTTCCACAAAATCCATCTTTTTCATTTACGCTTAATAATGCATACACCGAAACTTTTATTGATTGGGATTACAAGAAACGGAAAGGATTAGATTTCGATTTTCTTTTTGAAGGAGATAAACAAGCGTCTTTTAAAGTGAAGATAGAGACGTATTTAAAACTCATCCTTGAGGACTTTCCATTTTTGGAAAATGTTTCTATGAAAATAAACTCCAAAAACTCCTTTCCTCATTCATCAGGAATTGCGTCATCAGCTTCCGCGATGAGTGCGTTAGCGCTTTGCATTTGTACAATGGAAAAAAATATAGCAGGTGATCATGTAAACAAAAGCGAGGAAACATTTTTACAAAGAGCTTCCTTTTTTGCTCGCCTCGGTTCAGGCTCAGCTTGTCGGTCCGTTTTTCCGAGTGGTGCAATTTGGGGTTCAAGTAAAGACATTGAAAAGAGCAGCAATAACTTTGCGATTCCCTGGGAAAGCGAAATCCACCCAACATTTCTAAATTTTCATGATGATATATTAATCATTAGCAAAAAAGAAAAATCTGTTTCAAGTAGGGCAGGACATGCTTTAATGGAATCAAATAAATATGCTGAAATTAGATTTGAAGAAGCAAGAGAGAGACTTATTACATTAGTAAGTATTTTAGAAAAAGGAGATGTGGAGGCATTTGGCATTTTAGCAGAAGCAGAAGCAATGAGCTTGCATGCTTTAATGATGATGTCCAATCCTTCTTATATTTTAATGAAAGGCAACACCCTTACTGCAATCGAAAAAATAAAACAATTTAGGAGTACATCAGGTCTGCCTGTTTTTTATACATTGGATGCAGGACCAAACATTCACCTCTTGTATCCCGATGAAATTAAGGCAGATGTTTCCAAATTCATTGAAAATGAACTGAGACCTTTATGTGAAGATGATAAGATTATTAACGACCATGTTGGTCAAGGACCCATAAGTTTATGCTAAGAATCGGAATTACCTATTTATTTATTTTTTGTAGTGCGTATTTGTGCGCTCAGCAAACACCTTCTCATTGTAATGATCCTGCTTTTAATAAAAAAGTGGATAAGTCTATTATTTATTCAGTTCCGGTATTAGATGTAGATGATTTAAAAAATAATTTGGACGAGTATTTAATTTTAGACGCAAGAGAAGAAAAGGAATTTGAAACCAGTCACATTCCTGGAGCTCATTTGGTTGGATATAATCATTTAGATTTGGGTAGCCTGGAGGGAATTTCTAAAGACACCAAAATTGTAGTATACTGTTCAATTGGTTATCGGTCTGAGAAGGTTGGTGAAAAACTTAGCGCCCTAGGTTTTCGAAAAGTATATAATTTATATGGATCTATATTTGAATGGGCAAATCGAAACTATCCGCTAGAGAATATCAATGATTTAAATACAAAGGAAGTGCACACCTATAGTAAGAAATGGTCACAATGGTTAACTAATCCAGATCGGATTAAAGTATGGTGATTTATTTCGTAATAATTTGTTTAGAAAAATGACCGTTAAGAGCCTTTTGTTAATCTTCGCATTAGCTACATTCCCGCTATTTAATATTTTTACTCAAAGCCTTTTTGAGCAAGGGAAACAGTTATTTCAAGATGCAAAATTTCAAGAAGCTTACGAGCAACTTTCATTAGATGGTGAAGAAAGAAGTCTCTCAGACTCATTATTTATAGTAAGCAAATCGCTAGAATTAGAAGCATTAATTTATTTGGGAGGATTTAATCAAGCGGAATTCGAAATCGAATCAATATTAAATAATCAAATTAAATCAGATGAAGAAACAAAGCCATTTTATCTATATATTTTAAAAAGTTTATTAGCAAAAGTAAAATTAAAAAAAGGACAGTTTACGGAAGGTGCTATTTTATGCGAGGAAGTGATTTCTTATTTTAGAAGTGTAGAAAAGAAAGCTCATTTGGCCAATGCATATAACATTCTTGGTCAATGTTTAAATGGAAATGGAGAGCGAGCTAAGGCTATTGATTTTCAAAAACAATGTTTGATCATTCGGGAAAAGCTTTTTGGTCCAAATGATATTTCATTGTGCGAACCTTTAGGTGCGATAGCTTATGAGCAAATCTTTTTGGAAGATTACAAAGCATCAAAACAAAACTATGATCGCGCACAAAGAATAATAAAGAGATATTCAAAAGATCATCCTGTAAAAGTGTATATAAATAATGGTATTGGAATCTGGCACAGAAACCAAGGCCAATACCAAAAATCAATAGCAGCATTACTAAAAGCAGCGGCGTATAACGAGCAACTTTTTGGCCCTTATCACTATCGCAATGGCTCAATGTATGGAAACATTGCGAGATTATACGAACTATCGAAAGAGGACGAAAAATCCATCCTTTATGGATTGAAAACAAGGAATATATTTTTAGAGAACTATGGTCCTTTGCATCCTTATTTGGCAAGATCAAACAGAGGATTAGGGAATTCATATTTAAATCAAAAAGATTTTTCAAAAGCAATATATTATTTCCAACATGCACTGAAGGCGGTAGTTCATAACATGAACCCGAGTCAACAAAGAGTACAAATCAATAGAGCTGATTTTATAATTTCTCATGATCTTCTTTTGGTTCTTCAAGACTTAGGAAATGCATATTTTATAAAATATAAGGACAGTAAAGATTTATTAGATCTACAATTAGCTGAAGAATATTATGATCATACTATTTACTGCATTGATTTAATTTTAGATAGTTATTTGGAAGATGAATCTAAAAAGCTATTGTTGTCTGATGCTAAAAAGTTCTACGAAGGAGCAATGCTAGTAGCATTTGAAAATTACAAAAGATCAAAAGAGAATAAGCATTTATCTAAGGCATTTGAGATTGCCGAGAGATCTAAATCGACCCTCTTGAGAAGTTCTATGCAAACCCAGGAAGCGATTCAGTTTAGTTCAATTTCAGATAATTTAAAATTAAAAGAAAAAGAAATAAGAGAGAAAATAGGAGACTTAAAACTTGAATTACAAAAGGAAGAAAGAAAAGGAAATTACGCAGATAAAAGTATGCTCGATAAGTTAGAATCAGAAATATTTAAACAGGAAGGTTCATTTTCTAAAATGCTAAAAAATTTTAAAGAGAATAATCCAGATTACTATAAACTCAGATATGGAAATCCATTATTATCGATGGAAGAAATAAAAGAGAAGCTAGCAACAAATGAAGAAGCCATAAATTACTTTTGGGGTGAAGCATATGTTTTTATTATCCATTTTACAAAATCAGGCAGTCAAATTTTGCAAATACCAAATTCCAAAATATTGCAAACCAAATTAAAAGGCATTATCGAAAATATTAATAATAACCAATGGGTAGAAGAGGAAGCTAATAAAGATGAAAACAAGCAGGCCTTTATCAATGCATGTAGCTACATGTATAAAAAGCTAATAGGGAAACTTAGTTTACAGAACGAAAGCCAATTAATTATAATTCCGGACGGCCCGTTGTTTTATTTACCCTTTGAAGTTTTAGTAAATGGAGATACCTATGAAGATCAAGATTATGGGGACTATAATTATCTGATAAAGGAACATTCAGTGAGATACGACTTTTCTTTAAACTCAGCTTTGGACATTACTACAAAGAAAAACAAAAAGAGAGGAATAATCGCCTTTGCTCCCACTTACGAAGATTTAGAGCGCACCGTGTTAAATGAACAGCTTGAGTTATATCCATTAAAAAACGCATTGCATGAAATTTATTGGTTGGAACAAGTTTTTGAAGCAGAAACCTACATTGGAGAAAACGCTCAAGAATCCGCGTTTAAGAACAAAAGAAATTATAGCGTTGAACATCTTGCCATGCATGGGTTTTTGGACGAAGAGAATGATTTATATTCAGGCTTAGTTTTTGCAAAGCCAACAGATCAAGAAGATGGTATTTTGTATGCTTATGAAATTTATGACATGAAGGTGCCATGCGATTTAATTTGCTTGAGTGCATGTAATATGGGAAGTGGGAAATTAGAAAAAGGGGAAGGAGTAATGAGTTTAGGAAGAGCATTTAAACATGCGGGCAGTGCAAGTATTTGCATGAGCTTATGGGTCAGCGAGGATGAACAAAATAGAGCTTTAATGGAAAAGTTTTATCAGGGACTCCGAAGTGATTTACCAAAGGATATTGCATTGCAAAAAGCTAAACTTTCTTTAATGAAATACGATACCAAACAATGTCCTCACTTTTGGGCCGCCTATATTTTAATTGGAAGTAGTGAGCCGATTACTTTTAGTGAAGGATACGCAAATTACTTTTGGGGAGGGATTATTCTTTTAACTTTAATTTTGGGATTGATGTATTTTTTTCGGGAGCGATTCTTGGGGGTGGTCAAGAGGTCAGGAGACCTTTGACTGGAAGTCTCACTAAAATGCCGAATTAATATGGCTCAGAATGTCTGAATACAGTTTGAAGGTCTTAGGAGCGTGATTCACTCCGCGCACTCCAGCTAATTTATTAATTGTCATTCTGAGCGAACGCGGTGAACCGAAGAATAAAATAAATTTCTCTAGCTGGGCAATTGCCACAGGCAATTGCATTGCGGTCCACTCGAAAAGGGGATTGTTTGAAAATCATATTTTTGAAATTTTATCTGTGAACCTTTAAAGCAAGTGATTTATTGGGTTACAATGAGACCTTTTACACCTATCCAGTCAAAGGTCTCCCGACCCAATGTCGTTTAGTTAATCAAAATAAAACGATTTTGTTTATTGGCAGAACGTCATAAATGTAAAATCTTAAATTCAAAATAAATCTAAAATGTAAAAGTATCGAAGCCCGCTCAGCGGGCAGCGATGCAAATACCACCTAATCTCCATTTTTGTAAAATCGGGTACTGTTAGAGCAAACGCCAACAGCTTTTCTTGGGGTTTGGGGCGCTGTTATAGCGGGGAGAAAAGCGTAGTGTGAAATACTCAAAATTAGTTCCTTGTCGCTTAATTGGGGTTATGGCATACAAGTTTTATGTTGACTTTTTAAGAATTGTGCATGGTTATGATGACAATCATCGGGTTAATATTCCTAACGGAAATGATCATGGAGATGTTTCCTACAATAACGCAATTTACTCCCCTGTTAACCTTCCCAACAATTTTACAATAAAAACCATCGTTCTCAATTTTATAGATAATGTATCAAACAACTTTATTTTTAAAATTTTCCGTGCCCCTGTTTCTGGTTATCCGAATTCCTCAGAAAGTATTTAGATTTTAGTTGATTATACTTCTGATATAAATACGAGTGGTTATCAGAGAATAACTTTAAATGAAACGATTTCTATTGATAATAATAATTACACTTATTATATGCGTGTTAAGCCAGAATCAGATGGTGGGTGGTTTTATAAAAATATTAGCTTTCTTTCTGTTATAAGTACAATTTTCAGAAAATCCTAATTTTTACTAATCTAGTCAATAATAAAAAGCTATATTTTTTATCTTCACACATGATAAATTCAATAGCCGTTTACTGCGGCGCAAACCAAGGAAGCGAACCCATTTATGCCGATCAAGCTCAAGCTCTAGTCCGTGTTCTTTCCGAAAGCAATATCACATTAATTAATGGTGGAGGATCTGTTGGTTTGATGGGCGTAATGGCAGACGAGATGTTAAAGCGCAATGGAAAAGTGATTGGCGTGATCCCATCGTTTATGATGCCGTGGGAAGTAGGCCATACTGGAATTACGGAACTCATTCAGGTGGAAGACATGCATGCTCGAAAATTAAAAATGATGGATTTGTCAGATGGATTTGTTGCTCTTCCTGGTGGAATGGGAACACTTGAAGAACTATTTGAAGTTTTATGTTGGGCACAACTCAAACTTCACACTAAACCTATTGGTATTCTAAATACTGCTGGATTTTTTAATCCATTACTTCAAATGCTTGATCAAATGGTTGAGCGCGGGTTTTTAAATTCGAATAATCGCTCTTTGTTAATTTGTGAAGAAGATCCTGAAGCTTTAATTGGGACGATGCAGGAATACAAACCTATAGTAGAAACCAAGTGGGTTAAGTAATTAAAAAAGAAACAGAGTCATTTGGAGATGACTCTGCTGATTCTTTTTACTACTATGAAAAACTACTATAACGAATATAAAGGCATTTCAATAAAATCAAAAGTTTTCAAGAGTTCTGTAGGGTTTGTGTATTCGAATAGGCCCTGCTGTAGAGTTTATGTAGGGCCTATCAAGAATTCTTTTATATTTAGAATACTTTGATTATTAGCAATTTATGAAAAGAGGTAATTATTTTTGTATAAAAAAACCATATAAAAGAATCTAATCCGATTCTTTTAATATGGTATATGGGGTTATCCAGGGGCTTAATATTTTATGATCAATTAATTATTCGTTTTAACTTTGAAAAAGTCTTTTTTCAATAAAAGATTTTTACGCTTAAATTTTTAGAAATAAACCAATATTATTTGCACTAAATGCTTTAATGCTTTTCTCTCTTTCAACAGCAGTATTTTTATTCCAAAACCAAAACGATCGTTCATTGTATCTACAATTAATTGTTGTTGGCCGTCTCCTCCAATTTCAATACGGTCCGTTCCATTAGCAACACTACTAATGCTTGCCGTTCTAGCATTTACGCCAGAGGTATAAATGCCAAAACGTAAACCGATATTAGGTTACCTAAAATAAAGTCACCATGAGTTGCAAGACCATTTCCATTCCCTATTGCTACATGTAACTTAGTTTTAGGAGTATACGTTTGTATTCCAATATGACCTTCTTCTACTGCAAAAATGAAAAGTCCGGCATTATTTCTAATTTCCAAAACTTCTTCAAATGCAGAAGTGGTCACAGGTTTTATAATAAATGTTTCATGATTAGGAGAAGCTTCTATATTAAGGCCAACATTTTCAACTTCATTTACTTCAAATACTTGTTCTCGGTTTTCATTGTTCAACCTAAACAATCTAGGATTTTGAGAAGTAACATCAAGCCCCGCTTCAGGAGCCATGTTGACACCTACTTTTTTTTGGGCACTTAAAAGGATACAATTAATAGAAAGTAAAAGTGCAATTAATGGTAATTTTCATGCTATTAATTTTAAAAATTTGGATCCTCTGAAAACTGAACAGCTCTAATTTTCACGTCACCGGCGAATGCAACCCAGGAATCTGAAGTTGGTCTTACACCTAAGTAGTAGAAATAATTTTGGTTGTCAATCGTATGGTTTATGGCACTTGAGGATGTTCTAACGGTGTTAGTAGAGGAAGAACTCGTGAAGTTAAAGATACTACCTGATGAATATGAATCTATACGGACTCTAAATAAAGAAACAATTATATTTTTAGAAGCATGACTATCCTCATAGAATATTTTAATCTTTTTTAGGTTTGCCCCGTGTTTGATGCGGACGGGGCAATATAGGTAATTAGGAACATCCGGAGAGCCAACAACAGATCCGTTTGTAAAATTTATATCAAAATAATTGAGATTATCTCCACCAATAGTATGTAAAAAATCTGCGGAACCAAAAGTCCAGAATTCTTTTTTATTCGCATCTGTAATTACTTCCCCGTCAGCAGTAATAAGTAAATTTGCTTCTGAGCTATTAGCTAAATGAGGCAGATAAAATTTTCCGTCCTTCGCATACATTACATTTCCTCCGGAATACATAAATAATCGATCTTCCGTGGCGTCATAACCAAAACTTCCTTGAAATGCGCCATCGTTTTGAAATTCTAGTCCATTCGTTCCTGATTTGCCATCAATAATTAAATCTACATCTCCAGTAGCTGATTCTAATTTTACATCGTAATTTATAGATCTTTTAATATGGAAATAAGTTTCTGGAACGGTATTAAAACCAACACCAATCTTATGATTTAACCCATCAAAATTTATTAAAGATGCGCCACTTCCTGCTCGTACACTTAATTGTTTCACGCCACTACCATTTACCTCGAAACTGGCTCGACCAAGATTTCCACCAGAAGTAAAGATGCCCATCCGAATTGAATTGGAACTATTTCCTATAGCAAAATCGCCATACTGAGATGTGGTATTACCGTTCCCACCTTCAATGTGTAATTTGGTTAGCGGGGATTCAGTTAATATGCCAACGCGACGTTGTTCTTCTACAGAGAAAATGGAAAGATCATTAGCATCTCTCACGGCTAAAACCTCTTCAGCATTTGTGGTTAAAGTTCCTGGCTTTATCAACAAACTTGCGCTGCCATTTGTTGGCAAGGTATTAAAACCAAAGTTGCCCTCATCATTTACCTCCATTAATAAATGACCTTGGCGACTCGCCATTTTGAATACACGATCATTTATAGATTTAATTTCAAGCGCGTAATTTGGGTTTATAATATTAATGCCTACATTTTGTGCTTGGCTAATAGAAAGAACAATGGAGATAAAAAGGAAAGTGAATAAGGATTTAATGTTTGTCATAGTCTTTTTGTTTAATTCTAAAACAAAGTTAAAACCATGTATTGTCAAAAAAATGTTCAAATTCGTGGATATACGTTCTGGGTTCGTGTGTGGTCCTCGTAGACTAAAGTTCTACGGAGCGCAGCGAGCTGAAGGATCAAAACATATTCATTAATTCCTCTTTCTTGGTTCTACTTACAGGAATAATGGTATCATCTTTTAAAACCAATTGCCCTCCTTTCCCTTTTAAATATTTTTTGACAAATAGTAGATTAACCAGAAAGGAATTATGTGTTCTAAAGAATTGTGGATGATTAATGATTTCTTGAACTTGCTTTAACGACTTTGAAACGATGGTTGGTTTGGCGCCTTTTAGCACAATTTTCGTGTAATTACCTTCAGCTGCACAAAACATAATATCATCTAATTCTAAAAACTCTAAACCTTCCATAGTTGGAATAGCCACTCTTTTTAAATGAGTGTTGTGAGTTTTAATAGTATTAAATAATGCAAGAATATTTTCTTGCTGGCGTTTAGTGGACATATTTTCTGTCGTTTTATTAACCGCAGCCATGAGACTATCTTCATCAATAGGTTTAAGCAAATAAGCTAATGCATTTACCTTAATAGCTTCAATAGCAAATTCATCATAGGCCGTTGTGAAGATTAATTGAAAATTGGGGTTGGGAATACCTTGCAGCAAATCGAAACCGTTCATTTCTGGCATTTCGATATCTAGAAAAAGTATATCAGGACTTTTAATTCGAATGGCTGATAATGCCTCAGTTGGATTATTAAAAATTTTTACTACTACGATATTTGGACAAGTCCATTCTAAAAGTTTATTCAATGTAATGGTACAGTGTTCTTCATCGTCAACAATATAGGCAGTAAACTTTTCCATTATGAATTACTTTTGGTTTTAAAAGGTAATGAGAGGATAACTTTGGTTCCGATTGCGTTTCCTGCCTTGTCTTTTTTATCTATAACCTTAAGGGTCGATTTTATTTGATTAACCACTTCTGCAAGTTCCATGCGTTTTGATGTTATTTGCATACCCATAGATTTTTTCTTAATCAATGATTTTTTATTTTTTAATTCTGCCGCAGCCCTACCAATTCCATTATCTTCTATTTCGCAAATTAGTCTATCTTCTTTTTTATATATATTTAAAACAATTTTTCCGAGTTTATCTAAAGACATAATTCCATGCCAAATGGCATTTTCAATATAAGGCTGAATAATCATTGGTTGAATTAAAATATTAGATGGATTTAATGCAGGGTCAATAGTAATATTTTGATCGAATTTTTCCTTGAACCGCAATGCTTCCATTTCCATATAAAGACTGATCATTTTTAATTCATCTTCTAGGCTTACTTCTTGTTCTTTAGAATTATTTAAAATGGATCGCATCAACTGTGCAAATTTAGAAAGGTATTTTGACGCAACTCGAGGCTCATTAGTCATGATAAACTGATTAATAGAATTTAAACTATTAAACATAAAATGGGGATTCATTTGCGCACGCAATGCCATCATTTCCATTTCTAACAATTCTTTATTGTGTGCAGTTTTTAAAGCTTCTTTTTCACGAATTCGTTGCAAATTAAAATAATAGAAACCACCGATTAAACAAGCAAGACCAGCTAGCATTAATCCAATAAACCAGGACTTGGCATAAAACCTTTTTTTAATTTGTATCTGAACGGGAAGAGTTTCTAACCAATCTTTTTTATCTAATGTAGAGCGAACGCTAAATGAATATGTTCCCCCAGAAATGGAACTATAATTTACACTTGTATTGTGTCCGCAATCTATCCATTCTCGGTCATGTCCTTTTAATTGATATTGATAAGTATAATTAAGTTTGTTTCCTTGTTGAACGTTATTAAATTCGAAACGAATGGACTTCGGGGGTTCATTATAATCTAGTTCTTTATTATATAATAAGCCAGACTTTTCAACTAACTTATTATTAATATAAATTTTCTTAACAAAAGGCTTACTTATTTCTTGATGCCCTTCTTTAACTTTTTTTCTACAAATATTGATATCATTAGAAATCCATAGAAAGCCTGCGTTATCCAATAAGCTGGCATCACTGTATCTTGCACTTCCTTGCTGCTTTATAAATGGATGTTCATACGCACTAAATGTTGATGTATTTAAATTGAAGATAAAAGGTGGCGTTTCAAATCCGGTGCAGAGGATTTCCTGATCATTCAAAGCCTCCAATTGTAAAGGAATAAAATTGTTTGGTTTAAGAGGGCTGAAATATTGGGACCATTGCTTACTTTTAAAATTATAACTCAACAAGCCTCCTCCCCAAGAAGAGCATAAAATGCTTTCTTTTGATTTGTAAAGGTCAATGAGTAGCCAGTCGATTCCACGTTGATCATTTTTGATAGTAGTCATCTTTATGGGTGTAAATTGTTCCGTGTCGATATCGAATTCCATTAAACCTGCATTAGTTGCTAGCCAAAATCTTCCTTCCTTTGCTTGAGGCAAAATTTTTCTAATAACAGAGACTCTAGGAACAGGTCCTTTTTTGAAAAGATGCAGATATGAGAAATGCTTCCATTCATTCTTATCTGGATCAAATTTGATAAGTCCTGATTCATCTGCAATCCAAATGGAGGATTGGTATTCAAGGACTTGCCAGGCCCGTATTCCAGGATATCCATCTTTAGAAGAGTATCGTTTAAAAGTGTCTTCTTTTTTGTTGTAAAAAGTTAGGACTTTTCCTCGATGTCCAAACCATAAATTCCCATTTTGATCTTGAGTTGTTGATAAATACCAATTAGAAAAGGGATCTGTAATACTGTCTTTCTCAAAACGGACCTCCTCTATACTTTTACCATCGAAACAGAATAACCCATGCTCTGTATTCACCCAGACAAGCCCTTCGCGATCTTGAAAAATCTGATGGTTTTCTCCGATTACAGGAATCCCTGGATATTCAAGGCACGCTTGAGCATTAGAAGTAATAGCTAGAAAACTGATCAATAATATATAGATAAAAACTCTCAATACTTAAAATTACGAAAAGAATAACCGAAATATTGGTTAAATGTATATACTAAAAGGTTCACCCCTTAAATGGTCTTTTTTAGCAGATAAATAGGAACATCACTGATTTTTCTTCAATAATCGAAGCGCTTCTCTTTTGGTTAAACCAGAAAGATCAGGATTCGTATCCACAAAGTTGATTACAGCAGAAGAGTCAAATCTTGATAATTGTCTCAATGCCCAACCACCAGCTTTTCTAATAAAAAATTCATCGCTTTTTCTAGTTAGATAAATCAGGTCAAAAAGAAGATCTTGATCCATTTTATTTTTGTACTTCAGTTGATGAATGATAGCCACTCTTGCCAACCAAATATTTTCTCCTTCTATCCATTTATAGGCATACTTTTTTTGCAGTTTCGGATACCGTTTAAAATGAATGCCAATGAAATTATTAATCCAGTCGACAGAATCCCACCAAGATTTTGTAGTGATCATTTCCTCTAGAAACGCAATGAAATCTTCCTCTTGATTTTTAATATTTTTTTCCACAACCTCAATACCAAAGTAATGGAGCTCTCTAAATTCTTGCTTAAAACAAAGTCGAACTAATTTTTTTATTGTCGAGGTATCTTTGGGATAACTATGCGCTTGATAAATTTCTTTTCGGACAGCTCGAGCTTCTTTTGACTTCAAGCCAAAATATTCGAATTGGCCACGCATGTATTTTTTCTGTTGACGCGCGAAAGTGGGATTGGCCTCCTTTTCAAAAGCGAGTATTACAGATTTTATATATACCTGTAAATTCAACTATTGAAAATCTCTTTTTTCTACAAGATTTCCTAGTCCTTTTTTAACGACAACCGGGTCTTCACCATCGGTTTGGAATTTCCAATAGACATCATTATTTAAACCATTTAATTCTATGTTTTGCACATAGTCTACAAATATCGTATTCTGATTTCCGGTAACGGTAAGCTTCGTTATTTTTCCAACTAGGGTTATACTGTTGCCCATGCCTGAAATCTCCACAGGCTCATTTTTCACAGATGCTGCTTTTTGGAAATTAGTACCTTCAATTTTAAAAACACCATCTTTCCTTTCGGTAGTGCCGGCTCCTGGGTTTTTACTATTTACATCTACCTGTTTGTCATTGACTCGCAGGTCAACACGTCCACTATTATTGCCACTAGATTCTCCTTTCACTTTGGCTTTTACAGAAACAGATCCATCTTTGTAGGAAACATTTCCTTTTGAATCTACTTTAGTTTTTGGTTCTTCTATGGCAGTTTTGGCATCCGTGTTTTCTTCAGAAGAGGGATCACTTTTGCAAGAACAAATTAAAAGGACGAAAAAGAAAAGGAAGTATAGGTTTTTCATAATAAGATTTTGATTGTAAATATAAAGATTTTCTTTAATATATTAATGCAGATTTCATACTATGGTATAAGCTCGCCGAGAGATCTGGAAACCTTCGACTGGAATTCGGGTTTTAAGTTTGGCACTGAAATTTAACCTAAAGTTAATTTGTTATTAATCAACTGTGGAAAAAGGGATTAATTTTTGAAATAATTATTTTCCTTGTCAATTAACAAGTCCCTCTCTTTTGAAAAAAATTTGAGTGGAAACCAAAAGATGTTAAAGGAAATGGATTTAGGATGAGGTTTAAGAGGGCAAATCCATTTTTATAATTTAACAAGATTGGTTCTTTCAAGCCACGGCCTCAAACTGACGTAGTTCAAACTCGCTTTCGCAACTCCGCTTCTCCAATCACTTCCCAATCAAGCTGATAATAAGATGGGATTTCATACCAATGAACTAAAGGTTTGTTTAATAATGTTGCTGGTCGGAACGCTCTGATGCCATAATTTTCAGGACTATCATCCCCGCTTAAATGAATGACCATTGCATCATTTTTGTAATAGGCGAAAGCGCGGCCGCGAAATTCTATCGCCGGATTAGACATTAGTGTTCCTTTGTGAATATCTTTAAAATTCTTTTCGAATTTTCTGGCGATACTTAGGAATAATGCGTGTGAAGCTAGCATGGTGTCAAAGTATTATGTTAGTACAATATATAAAACTTTTTAATAATATGTTGAAATATTTTGATTCCTTTTTAAAGATCTTAAATATTTTTAAATTTATTAGATTCGGGTAAACTTAAGTTCTGACCCATCTACCGCACAGGTGGAAATTTTTAATTCATTATTTTCTAAAGTAATGTATCCTCGCATCTGTTTACATTGAAACATTAGTGGGCGTTGCTCTCCTAATAGAGGTTTAGAAACGTGAAGTGCATAGGCTTCTGACCAAGCTAATTTTTCATCTTTAAAAAAGGAAGCAACACCTTTTTGAATAATTAGTGTTTTCGAACAATCGCAAGATGCTGGGGTTGTGGGTGGAGGATTAGTGCGTTGACAAACTTTAGAATAAGTCCACTTCCATTTCCCGTCGAAAGGGTGATTCTTACTTGGTTTGACGACCATGCTTTCTAAGTTTTTTTCATTGTGATATACCGCACAATGACTAAAAGAAAAACTTAAAACAAGTATTGCAAAAATGTATTTCTTCATGAATTTATAATTTCCTCCGACTCTATTAAAACGCGCCCTTTGATCATTTTAGCTACGGGACACTTTCCCGCAATTTGAATTAAACGCGCTCTTTGTTTTTCATCTAGTTCACCAGTTAGAATAATGCATTCTCTCATTAAAGTATAATGTCCATCTTCATCTTCTTTTGATAATAGTTCCATATCGACTTGTACTGATGTTAAATCCCAATCTTTTCTATTGGCGTACATTCTAATGGTGATGGCAGCGCAAGTTCCAGCAGCAGATAAAAATAATTCGCTAGGGCTTGGTCCTAGATCTGTTCCGCCCATTGCTGCTGGTTCGTCTGTAATTATCGTATGGTTTTGAAAAACCACTTCCGTTTTATAGGTTTCTTTTCCAATTTTTACTTGAACCCTTTTATTCTCTGACATGTTTATGTAATATTATATTCATCTAAAGCTACACTTTTAATAAAATAATTAGTAGTTGGCATTAGATTTTATCATATTATACAACTAAATGGCAATAAAAGCAGGGAAACCTAAATCAAACAATCGAGAAAAATTAAGTTTTAAGAAAAGTTTTGCAGCATGGTCTTACTTAGTTCCATTTTTTAAAATGGTTTGGAACACCAGCAAGAGTTTGACCTTGGCAAATATTCTGTCTAGATTAGTAAAGGCTGCTTTGCCTTTGGCCATGTTGTACGTTGGAAAATTAATCATTGATGAAGTAATTCTTCAAGTGGCAGCAGAAGAAAAGGTATATACTTTAATTTGGCAATATCTTATCATAGAATTTATTTTAGCATTAGCATCTGACGGGCTTAATCGACTGATTAGTCTATTCGATGCATTACTAGGCGATCTCTTTTCTAATAAATCATCGGAGCAATTAATAGAAAAAGCAGCTTCATTAGATTTGGCACAATTCGAAGATCCTGGTTTTTATGACAAATTAGAACGAGCAAGAAGACAAACCACCGGACGTGTTATTTTAATGTCTCAAGTTTTTTCTCAAGTTCAAGATATCATTACTGTAATTTTCCTTGCCATTGGTTTGGTAGTTTTTGAGCCATGGTTAATCGTGTTATTAATAATTGCCATCCTCCCTTCTTTTTTAAATGAATCCTATTTTAGTCAAACTGGGTATTCCTTAGTAAGAAGCTGGACCCCACAACGGAGGGAACTCGACTATTTAAGATACATTGGCGCCAATGATACAACAGCCAAAGAAATAAAAATTTTCGGTTTAAGTAATTTTATAAAAAATAGATTTGCGGAATTAGCCGACAAATATTATCACGCAAATAAAAAGCTAGCTATAAAGAAAACCATTTGGGGATCTGTATTTCATGTGATTGGAGATGCGGCATATTATGGCGCTTATGTACTAATTGTTTTTAGAACGATTGCAGGAATACTAACTGTGGGAGACCTTACTTTTTTGGCAGGTTCTTTTAACAGAATGCGAAATCAGTTACAAACTATTTTTAGTCGCTTTTCAAAAATTACAGAAAGTGCACTGTATTTAAAAGACTATTTTGAGTTTTTACAAATTGAACCGACCATTGTTGAGTTGGATGGTGCAAAAGCAATGAAAGATGGGATCAAAGAAGGCTTTACTTTTGAGAACGTAGGATTTAAATATCCTGGAACGGATAAATGGGCGGTGAGAGGCATTACTTTCTTTTTAAAGAAGGGGGAGAAGTTGGCACTGGTAGGAGAGAATGGTGCAGGTAAAACAACACTTGTGAAATTGCTCGCGCGACTTTATGATCCAACGGAAGGTCGCATATTATTAGATGGAGTAGATATTAAAAAAATTAGCTTGGAAGATTATCGAAATAACATTGGGGTTATTTTTCAAGACTTTGTACGCTTTTATTTTATTGCCTCAGAGAATATTGCGGTGGGTAACATTGATTTGAAAGAAGACAAAATGAAAATAAAAGACTCTGCCTATAAAAGTTTGGCGGATGAATTAATTTCAAAAATGCCAGCACAATACGAGCAGATGCTTGGAAAGCGATTTGAAGGCGGCATAGATTTATCTGGTGGAGAATGGCAAAAAGTAGCCTTAGCCAGAGCCTATATGAGAGATGCTCAATTAATGATTTTAGATGAACCAACAGCGGCCCTAGATGCGCGTGCGGAATATGAAGTCTTCAAACGCTTCACAGAATTAACCTCAGGAAGAACCGCAGTTATTATTTCTCACAGATTTTCCACAGTAAGAATGGCGGATCGAATTTTAGTTTTAAAAGGAGGAATGAAAGAGGAGTTGGGTAGTCATAAAGAATTATTAGCGAGTGAAGGATTGTATGCTGAGTTGTTTAATTTGCAGGCGCAGGGATATTTGTAATGAATAAATGCGCAGCATTTATTCTCCATTGGGTTCCAACCTGTTGATAAGAATATATCCATTATTTATAATTGTACTCTTTGCATATGCTTTTTAAGTTTTATTAATTATCAAATGATTATAGTTTCTCCAGAGGATATGTGGCAAATATGATTTTACAAAAAGGATCTGGTCAGTTCTGGTCAATGCCTGTTGAGTTAAATATTACATTATATCACCATTACTTTTGTTTTTTTGTCATCGTTATCTGAAGTGGAGCAAGACTTAGTTATTCACCTTTTTTGCTATTCTTTTAACAACCCTTATCTTGGTTGAATTCCACCTATTCCAAACCATTCACCTTGCGAAAAAAAGCTGAAATCTGTGTACTGAAATCTGAATATCTAACAGAATACCCTTTCCCTTCCCATGGGAAAGGTGACCAACGAAGGAGGCCGGATAGGGTTTTTTCCTCAAAAGTTGTCAACTTCCCCACACCCAAGCTCCACCCAAAGTTGACACCTTGCTTTGCTGAAAATTTGGGGTCCTAGAAAGTTGTCAGCTTCCCCACCCACAATGCCCACCCAAGGTTGACAGCTTGCATTACGAAAAAAATCATGATAATCAAGCAAATCATAAAAATCACGATTCAGACAATTGGCTATACCGTTCCGAAAAAAATCACTAATTTTAAGTAATGAAAAATCTTCTAATACTCCTTCTATTCATTTTCTTCTTTTCCTGCCATTCAGATAAAACAAAAGATAAAACAAAAGAAACAACAAAGCCCAACGTCCTTTTAATTGTAGTGGACGATCTCGGCTATGCGGATTTTTCTCCTTTTGAAAATCATGATAAGGCTGCAGCTACTCCAAACCTTTCTCGGATTGGTAAATCTGGGACAGTCTTTACCCAAGCTTATGTAACCGCTCCTGTATGTAGTCCTTCAAGAGCGGGAATCATTACAGGAAAGAATCAATTCAGATGGGACAAACCAGCGAGTTGGGGGCCGGGTTTGCCAGAAGATATCAAAACTTTGCCAGAGTATTTGAAAGAAGCAGGCTATACCACAGCTCGAATTGGAAAGAATGACTTGGGAAGAAACTTTCATAAAAATGACGTGAGGGAATATCCACTGAAACATGGCTATGATGAATTTTTAGGCTTTAGTGCGCACGCGCACGATTTTTGGTTAAACTCTAAATCAATAAAAGATAGAACACCAGACCCCTACGGTACTAGCGCTTTATTAGGACCGCTGATGCATAATGATGGCGAGAAAAGTTATGAGGAAGGATATCTCACAGATATCTTTACGGACGAGTCCATTGCTTATTTAAAAAAGAAAAAGGATCAACCTTTTTTCCTTACCCTTTCTTACAATGCCGTTCACCATTTAATTCACGAGGTTCCCAAAAAGTATCTGGATAAATATGGAGCGAAGGAAATTGCCAATTACGACCCAGATAGTTTAATGGCTTTTAATAAACATCCTGCAGGTTCTTATTCCGCTTATTATGATAGGTATTCTAGGGTTGGGGATATTAAAGCGGATGAATTACGGAAGTATTATTTAGCCAACCTCAATTGCTTGGATGATAATATTGGCCGTGTTTTAGATGTTTTAAAAGAAACTAAATTAGATGAAAACACCATTATAGTTTTCATTTCAGATAATGGAGGTTCTCCATTAACGGGAGCAAATAATGCCCCGCTAACAGGCGGCAAATACGCGCTTTGGGAAGGAGGGATTCGCGTTCCAATGGCGATTTCTTGGAAAGGTAAAATCACTAGGAATAAGACGGTTAACGATTATGTTTCGGCTACCGATATCATGCCAACTATATTAGAAGCAGCGGAGATTAAAGTGGACGATAAAGATTTAGATGGTATTAGTTTATTAAATCCTGATCCCAATCGATTACTAGTTTGGAAATGGCAGAAAACATGGGCGGTTAGAAAAGGAGATTGGAAATTGATTAAAGCAAATGAAAATCATTGGAAAAGTGAGCCTTCTGCTCAATATATTGCACCGATTGAAGACAACATGAATGTAAAGCTTTTCAATGTAGAAGATGATCCAGGAGAACGGGTTGATTTAATAGAGAAATATCCGGAAGAAGCGGAGCAGCTTGAGCAAGCCTATAAGGATTGGATTGCGAAGAATGTAGGAAAATTAAAAGAAATGTAAAATCTTAAATGTAAAATGTAAAAGTAAACAGACTCGCGGGGCACGTTCAGCAATCTATAAAAGCTTGTAAAAATGCTCAATCGGAGGAAAGGGGGCACTGTTTGAGCTTTCCGATATAGCTTTTCGTGGCGCTTGGGGCGCGGTTGTAGTGGGGAGAAAAGCGTAGTGTGAAATACTGGTAAGTAATTAGCCAAGCAGAAGCTAGAAAGCCATGCGAGTTTGTCCGGTTTAGGCCGTTTTTTTTGCTTCTTTATTATTGGGCCAGCAAAAAAAGAAGGCCCCGCTGGCAGGCGAAAAGGAAGATCAATTTGAACACTAAAAATCGTTCAAAAGAATAATGAATTGGTCACAGTATTAACCCTATCCGACCTACTCTGCCAGCCACAAATAAATGTAGAATTTAAGATTTAGCATTTCTTTACCACTTACCACTAGAATATTTATAAATTTAGCTTTAAAAAAAATAGCAAGTAAGCGTTAGCGTATAAAACTTACTTTTACTATTTTATGCAATATTAATAACTCGTTTTAATTTATATTAAAACATGAAACGTCTCCACTTCTTTATTTTAATGCTCATCAGTCTCTTGACCTACGGCCAGGAACTACCGCCTATAAAGAAGTTTACAACGGAAAATTACAAAGGACATAATCAAAATTGGATGATTGCTCAGGGTCAAAATGATTTTATATATGTTGCTAATAATAAAGGACTCTTAGAATTTAATGGCTCGGATTGGATATCCTATACTTCCCCAAATAATACAATTATTAGAGCTGTTCATTCGGTGGATGAGCGAATTTATACTGGTTGTTATGCCGAATTTGGCTACTGGACACGAAATGATTCCGCCACTCTAAATTATACTTCTTTGTCGGCTAGTGTGGAGGAAGAATTATTAAAGGATAATCAAATTTGGAACATTGTAACTTACAACGAATGGCTCATTTTTCAATCCAGTAATCATCTTTATTTTTACAACGCGAAAGCTGAGACCACTAAAATTATTTCCGCCACAGATTTAATTTATAAAATATTCATCGTTGAAAATCGAGTATATTTTCACGTAGCGAATCAAGGTATTTTTGTAGTAGAAGATGGTAAACCAAGTTTGCTTATTAGCAATTCAGTAACAAAGAACGAACGTATTATTAATATGTTCCAGAGTAATGAAGGCTTACTTTTGCTTACGCGAAATTCTGGATTTTATAAATATGAAAACAATGCATTATCACAATGGAATATTTCAGCAGATCCAATGTTAAAAAAGGTAAACGTATTTAGCAGTATTCAAATGGAGGGAGGAAGTTTCATGCTAGGATCAATTTCGGATGGAGTATTGCATCTTAGTAGTGATGGAAAATTACGCTATCAGATTACCCAAAAGACAGGGCTAGGAAACAATACCGTTTTGTCTTTATTCGAAGATAAGGCCAAGAATGTTTGGGCAGCACTAGACAATGGAATTAATTGTATCAATGTAAAATCTCCAATCAAAACCTTCTTCGATAATGATGGTGTGATTGGAACCGTTTACACCACTCAATTATTTAATGGTTATTTTTACATAGGATCCAATCAAGGATTATTTTATAGAAAAGGAGACGCAGTAAACGACTCATTCAAATTTGTTGAAGGAACTGCGGGTCAGGTTTGGAGTTTGTATAATTACAAAAACGAAACTCTTTTTTGTGGGCATCATTTAGGAACTTTTGTGATTGAAAAGGACAAAGCTGAAATGATTAGCAATAACCTGGGAGCTTGGACCTTTAGACCAATTCCCAATCAAGAGGACATGCTGATTCAAGGAAATTATAGTGGACTTTTTATATTACATAAAAATAATAATGCCTGGTCCATAAAAAATAAAGTAGAGGGCTTTAAAAATTCTTCAAGATACCTTGAAATAAATGATCAACAGCATTATTTAATTAGCCACGAATTAAAAGGTGTTTTTAAATTAACCTTGAATGATAACTTTACTAGTGTTGAAAAAATAGAATTAGAACCCAGTTCAGCATTAGGTAAAAATTCAAGCCTTGTTAAATATAAAAATAACATTCTGTTTGCATCAGATTTAGGGATCTTTAAATATGATTCGGATCAAGGATCCTTTACTATCGATTCCTCTTTAAGTAAGACCATTCTTGGGGATGAACACACTTCTGCTAAATTGGTGGTTGATAAAGATGGAACTCTGTGGGCATTTTCAAAAGAAAATATAAGTTACTTGGAAAATGATGACGTGGCAAATAAACCAATTATCAGAAATATTCCAATAGATTCAAAATTAAGAAGAGGAGTGTTGGGTTTCGAGAATATATTTTCTTTAGATAACCAACATGTTTTAGGAACAGCAAATGGATACATTAAAATAGATGCTCAAAAGATTAATAAAGAAAAGGAATATTTCATTCATTTGAATGGCGTAGAGCTGCAAAATATAGATGATCAAATAGTCAATTATCCTATTAATAAAAAAGCAAGTTTTAAACACAAAGAAGGAAGCCTTCATTTTAAATTTTCTGTTCCAGAATTTGATAAATATTTAGCGGTTAATTATCAGTATCAATTGAAGGGGCAGAACAATAAATGGAGTAAATGGTCCGAAAATTCATTAATTACTTTTGAAAATCTATCCTTCGGGGACTATACTTTTCAAGTTAGGGCAAAGGTAGGCGATCAATTATCGGAGAACACCATTACCTATCCATTCAGAGTAAACAGACCTTGGTATATTTCTAATTTAGCTTTAATTCTCTATTTATTATTGTTCTCAATTGCGCTTTGGTTGACGAATAGAGCATTTAAAAAGTATTACAATGAGAAATTTAAACAAAAGCAATTGGAAAGCGAAAAAGCATTGATGGAAATCAAAAATGAAAAACTAAACCAAGATGTTGATAATAAGAATAGAGAGTTGGCCATATCAACAATGAGTATAATTAAGAAAAATAGGGTATTAAATAAGATTAAAAAAGAACTCAAAAAGAATAAAAATGTAGATAATAGGATTCCCTTACAGCTGATTGATAATAATTTGAACGATGCAAAAGATTGGTCATTTTTTGAGCAGGCCTTTAATAATGCGGATAAAGATTTTTTAGAGAAAATTAAAAAAGAACATCCAAATTTAACCCCAAATGACTTAAGATTTTGTGCTTACCTACGATTAAACCTTTCCTCAAAAGAAATGGCTCCCTTGCTAAATATTTCGGTAAAAAGCGTCGAAACCAAGCGATATAGATTGAGAAAAAAGATGGAATTGGATCATAATAGTGGGTTGGTTAATTACATTTTAAAGTTTTAAAAGAACAACATGTGCCAATTTTACCACAACATTACCACTACAAGTCCTATTAAAAGCTAATTTTCAGGACTTTACAACATATATTTTTCTAATAGAATTCTACTTAATTGTGGTCGATTTAGTGTTAAAATAGTCATGTTCGAATTTTATCGGCTAAAAAAGCATTGAAATTTTCAAGATAGGGGGTAAGTTCACATAAACTTAATCTTAGGGTAGCTTCTAGGTATAAAGTGGCTTATATTTTTGATTGAATCTTATTTAAAAAAATCTTCCTTATATGAAATTAAAACGTTGGACTCAAAAAATTAAATCAATGATCTTGCCCTTGCTATTATTGGCAACGACAGGCGCATTGGCTCAAACAGAGAGAACCGTCTCTGGAACTGTATTTTCCGCATCGGATAACTTTTCCCTTATCGGAGCCACAATTTCGGTCAAAGGCACCACAAGTGGAACATCTACAGATGCAGAAGGTAATTTTTCACTATCCGTAGATGGTCCGAATAAGACGCTGATCGTATCTTATGTTGGATACAATACTAAAGAGGTAATAGCTACGGATGAACCGATGACCATTTTCTTAGATCTAGAAAAAAATCTATTGGATGAAGTAGTAGTAGTTGGGTATGGTACCCAAAAGAAAAGTGACATTGTCAACGCAGTTGCTGTCACCGATTTAGACAAAGCCATTTTATCTCCAGTTTCAGATGTAAATGAAATGTTGAGAGGTAGAATTGCGGGATTGCAAGTTGATGTTGGAGGAGGAACCCTTAGACCAGGGGGAACATCTGACATTATTTTTAGAGGTCGTGGATCCATTGAAGGAAACGTTAGTGCAATATACGTGGTTGATGGAATCATTAGAGATGGAGGGATTGAGGATATCGATCAAGATGATATTGAATCTATTGAATTTTTGAAAGATGCTTCTGCCCAAGCAATTTATGGATCTCGAGGAGCGAATGGGGTAGTGTTGATTACCACCAAGCGTGGTTCAGAAGGCAAAGTTAGTATTAATTACCACGGCTTTTTAACCACAAAATCTATTGAGCGAAATTTTGATGTTTACAGTGGACAAGAATTTGCTCAACTAAGAAGAGAGGCTGTTAGATCTACAAACGCAGATGATTCCTATTCTCCAGACGAAGATATTTTTTCTGAATTAGAGTTGACATCCATTGCGAATAACCAATTTGTTGATTGGGAAGACGAGCTAGTAAGAGATGGATTTGTAAATAGTCAAGCCTTAAGTGTTAGTGGAGGTACTGAGAAAACAAAAGTTTTCGGTAGTTTGAATTATTTCAAAGAAGATGGAATTATTCCAACTTCTAATTATACCAGAAAAACTTTTCGTTTAAATGTTGATCAAATGATTAGTGAAAAATTCTCTGTCAATTTCGATTTAAATTTATTGAATGATGATACGGATAGAGCAGCGAATGTAAATGTAATCACCTTCTCTCCATTAGGAAGAGCATTTAATGACAATGGAGAAATAACTCGATTCCCTAGTGGAGAAGAATTATCAGCGGTAAATCCAATTTGGAATTTGAGAGAACAAACCAATCAAGAAACAGGAAATGATTTTGTTTTTAATGTTACGCCAGTTTGGAATATCAGCAAAGATTTACAATATCAATTAAAGACAAACTTTACGCGAAGAAATTCTGAAAGAGGCCAGTATCAATCATCCTTGAGTTCTGCTGGAGATGATGTGGGAGGTATCGCAAGAATAGATAATTCATTAAGGGAATCTTACTTGATTGAAAATATCTTGACTTATAGTAAAGAACTAAATGCTAATAATAATTTTGATATCACCTTAGTACAATCTGCTCAGGAAAATAGATTTAGTAGAACCTTCACAGAAGGTCAAGGATTCACCAATGAGAGTTTGGGATTTGATGGTATTACAAATGCAATAGGAAATGTTTCGGTCTTTAGAGATAAAAATCAGCAGCGTTTATCGTCATTTATGGGAAGGGTTCGTTATAACTTAATGAACAAATATTTATTCACAGCAACTGCCAGAGCAGATGGTGCTTCCGTAAATGCACAAGATAATAAGTGGAGTTTTAATCCTGCCGCTTCTTTTGCTTGGAAAATGCAAAATGAGAATTTCTTAGAAGGCTCAGATGTTGTTCAAGAATTGAAATTCAGAGTAAGTTACGGATCTTTAGTAAACGACTTAGGAAGAGCTTATACTTCCTTATTTACTGCGGAAGGACAAAACTATATTTTTGACGGTCAATCCGCTTCAGGTTATTCTCCATCTGTAGTCTTACCAAATCCGAATTTGACATTTGAAAGAATTACTACTTTCAATGTAGGATTTGATTTTTCACTGTACAAAAGAAAATTAGAGGGTAATATTAATTTTTATGATGCAAGGACAACTGATTTATTGTTGCGTCGAGGAGTGCCATCTACCACCGGATATCAATTCACTTATTTCAACGCTGGTGAATTACAGAATTCAGGTATCGAGCTTAGTTTAACAGCAAATATCATCAACAGAGGCGATTTTAAATGGTCTGTTTCAACAAATTGGTCAAACAATAGAAACAAAATAATCGAGCTTTATGATGATGGAGCGGGTGACGCAATTTTAGAAGATAATTCATTTAATTATTATGTTGGACAGCCAGTTGGTGTTATATATCAATACGAATTTGACGGAATCTGGCAAGAAGGAGACGATTTTGAAAATGCTCCACAAGCCAATGCAGAATCTGCGCTACCTCAAGAAAATTTAAGACCTGGTGATATTAAAATTAAAGATACGAATGGAGTAGATGCGGACGGAAATTTAACAGGTTCACCTGACGGCCGAATTACGCAAGAAGATCGAGTATTTATTGATCCAAATCCAGATTGGTTTGGTTCTTTATCAACCAATGTGTCCTTCAAAGGCTTTGATTTATTTGTAGATTTTTATACAGTACAAGGAGCGACAAAAATTAATCCATTTTTATCTGACTTTAATAATGGAGGAACAATTTCTGGAAAACTGAATGGAGTAAAGGTGGATTATTATACACCTGAAAATCCATCCAATAATTTCCCAAGAGCTAATTTTGATGCAACTCCTTTATACTTAAATTCTTTAGCGGTTAAAGATGCATCGTATTTCAGATTAAGAACAGTAAGTCTTGGCTACACATTGTCAGAAAAAATTGCTTCTAGTTTGAATTTACAGCAAATTAGATTTTATATTACAGCAACAAATTTATTTACCAGCACGGATTATATTGGTTATAGCCCAGAGGTAAATATTAGAAGCACATTCTCTAACGCCGATACAGGATATCCTGATGCGCAAAGTTTCACTTTTGGAGCAAGAGTTAAATTTTAAATGATTAAAATAAAAAGTAATGAAATCGAAAGTATTCAATTTAAATATAAAGTTTGGCTTAATTCTGTCTGTAGCCTTGGTTTTTGTTGTTTCATCTTGTAAAGACTATTTAGATGAGCAACCAAGCACACTAATTGATTCTGATTATATATATACGACCGAAGAAGGTCTTCAGTCAGGTGTAGTGAGCTTATATAAATTTGACAGAGATAGATATGATCGAAGAATAGAAGATTTTATGGGTGCAGTATTAATGTCCTCTAGATCAGATCTTGCATTTAGTAGAACAGGTTATACCGGTTTAATGGGTAGATACCAAAGAGGAGTTTCGCCTATTGATCAAGGGGCAAATTTTGTGTCTACTTTATTCTGGAAGCATTTTTATAACATTACGAATAAAGCAACGGAACTAATCAATGCTGCAGAAGTAATTGAAGGTATTGATGAAGAAGTAAGAAATCAAGTATTGGCAGAAGCAAGATTTTTCAGAGCAAACTCGTACTTCTTTTTGTATAGAATGTTTAATAATATTTATGTCTCTACAGAAACGATTACGGTTGATAATGCATTTAATGTAATCAACGATAAATCTTCAGAAGCAGAAATTTTTGCTTTATTAAATAGTGATCTTGATTTTGCAATTGATAATTTAACTTGGACGGACCAATTTGGTAGAATTACCAAAGGAACGGCAAAACATTTAAAAGCAAAAGTAGCCATGTGGGAAGGAGATTGGGAAGAAGCAAAATTACAAGCTTTAGATGTAATTGAAGATCCTGAATCTCCTCATAGTTTAGTTGGCAGTACGGCAGATGTTTTCTCTGGCGACAGAAATAATTCAGAAGCCTTATATGTTATACAATCTCAAGATGATTTGTTAGGTGGTGGAGATAATACTATGATGAATGCAAATTATGTAACTCAGTATTTTCAAATTTCTGGAATTGAATCTAATCTTGAACAAGGAGGAAGAGGATTTTCAAGAGTCTTGCCAAACCTTTACTTGCAAGATTTAATTGCGCAAGATACTAATGATACAAGGGACGATAACACTTATTTCAGATTAGAATATTTCTACACATCTGGTGATAATATCGGCCAAAAGATTGATATCTATGAGCCAATTACTGATTTAGCAAACCCAAGTGATACCTATGCAAGGTATTATCAAAGATTACACCCTTCTTGTATCAAGTTTTTACAAGAAGACGATAATCCTGATTCCTACTTGCAACGTAGTAATATTATGGTGTATAGATTAGCAGAAACTTATTTAATCGCTGCTGAGGCAATTATGAGATCCTCTGGAGATCCATTACCGTATATTAACGCGATAAGAGAACGTGCAGAAGCGGCACCATTAACGATGGTTGACGAACAAGCAATTTTGGATGAACGAGCTCGAGAATTATCATTTGAAGGTCAGCGTTGGTTTACTTTGAAACGTATGGGCCAAGAAGTAATTAATAGACAAATCAGAAGTTTTGCAGGAGACGGAGAATTCTTCCCAGCAAACTTTGAGGGAGAAAAAGATCCTCGCCTAAACTGGCAAGATCATTTTATTAATTTCCCAATTGCTCAAATTGATTTAGACCTACTTGGTCCAAATTATCCACAAAACGACGGGTATTAAAAATATTGTTTTTCATAAAGAAGAGTTTTTTATTCTAGAGGCTGCAGATTTTGCTGCCTCTAGAATTTTTATTCATAATATTTTCTAATAAATACGCATTTATGAAAGCACCAATTCAAACTTTGTTTTTGCTTTGCGTTTCATTGTTTTTTATTTGTTGTTCCTCTTCTCAGAAAAGTGAAATTACATTTGCAGATAACCCAGTGGTTGCTCATAGAGGAGCATGGAAAAAAAATAATTTACCACACAACTCCATTGCTGCCTTAAAAGAGGCGATTAAGCTCAAATGCACTGGTTCTGAATTTGATGTTAGAATGACCGCAGACAAGGTGCTTATTGTCTTCCATGATATGGACTACCACGAGATGGATGTAGAGGAAAATACTTATGAAACACTAGCAAAAAAGAAATTGTCCAACGGAGAAGCATTACCCACATTGGAGGCTTTCATAAAAGCGGGAATGGAAAACAATACTACAACTGGTTTGGTCTTGGAAGTAAAACCGATGAAAACAGAAAGTGGCAATTTGGAAATTGCAGAAAAAGTGGTTGCGCTAGTGAAAGAACTTAAAGCTTCCGCTTACATTACTTCTTACATTAGTTTTAGTTACGAAGTATTAAAGAAAATTATAGCACTTGACCCTGATGCTAAAACACAATATTTGGATGGCTCAAAAGCCCCTAAAATTTTAGAACAAGACGGAATTTCAGGACTTGATTATATCGTTTATAAATTGAAAAGCCACCCTGAGTGGATCGCTAGCGCTCATGAAAAGGGTTTGATTTTAAATGCTTGGGACGCAAATACAACTGAGCATATAGATTGGTTATTAGCAAATAATTTTGCTTACATAACAACGGATGAGCCCGAACGTACATTTGAACTTATAAAAAATCATCCAACGTCAAAAGGTTATAAGCTTGTTTGGAGTGATGAATTCAATTACAAAGGAAAACCGGATAGCAGCAAATGGACTTACGAAGAGGGCTTTGTTAGGAATTTGGAAAAGCAATATTATAAAAAAGATATAGAAAATTCGAGAGTAGACAAAGGGCAACTAATTTTAGAAACGCGAAAAGAAACTATTCCCAATGCAGCCTTCGTTTCGAAAGAAGCAAAAGATTGGCAAAACAATTGGGAAAAAGCAGATTACACATCAGCAAGTCTCACCACCAAAGGAATTGCAGAATGGACCTATGGCCGAATTGAAATTCGTGCTCAATTACCTGAAGGTAGAGGTCTTTGGCCAGCATTTTGGATGCTTGGTAGTAACTTTGATGAAGTTAAATGGCCCACTTGTGGAGAGATTGATATAATGGAACATGTGGGTTACGAACCAGACTCAATATTTGGAACGATCCATACGGCAGCCTACAATCATATGAACCAAACTGAAAAAGGTAAAAAGATCTATATTGAAAATCCATATGATTCATTTCATGTATTTGCAGTCGAATGGACTCCAGAAAAGATGGATTTTATACTAAATGATGTGACCTATAACCAAATTGAAAACGAGCATAAGGGTACGCAAGAATGGCCATTCGACCAAGACTTTTATTTAAAAATAAACACGGCTGTTGGTGGGATGCTAGGGGGTCAAAAAGGAATTGACGATACGATATTTCCTCAACAAATGTTAATCGATTATGTGCGTGTTTATCAGCAAGAAGAGCATTAAACTAAATTTATTATCAATTTTATTTGCAGCATTGATTGTTCAACTTTGCAGCTGTAATTCTGATAAAGCATCCAATAGCAACACCAAACTAAACGATTCGCTTTCATTAATGACCTACAATGTCCGCTTGGACATTGAATCTGATGGAGAAAATGCATGGGCCACAAGAAAATCAATATTTTTTGCTCAGGTTAAATCATTTAGCCCTGACATCATGGGCGTACAAGAAGCTCGGCCAAATCAAATGCTTGATTTGAAAAAGGAGTTAAACACTTACGCTTCCATTGGAATTGGCAGAGATGGGGCAGACCGAGGTGAGTACTCCGCAATCTTTTATCAGACCAAAAAGTTTAGCGTCGAAAAGGAAAATACGTTTTGGCTTTCAGAAAACCCTGACACCATTTCCAAAGGATGGGATGCCGCTTATCCAAGAATTTGCACCTATGGATTGTTTACGAATAAAGAATCGAATCAAAAACTATGGATTTTTAATACCCATCTTGATCATGTTGGTAAGGAAGCACAGTTACAAGGAATGCAATTAATTGTAAGCAAAATGAAAGCATTAAATACTGCTAATTATCCCGCAGTTGTTATGGGTGATTTCAACGTAGAGCCAAACAGTGAGCTTATTTCAAATCTTAAAAGAAGCATGAATGACGCCAAAGACTTAGCCAAAGTAAAAACGGGCTCCTATGGCACCTTTAATGGTTTTAATACTAATGAAACAGCTAAAAGAAGAATAGATTATATCATGATTTCAAAATCATCTGATATTGAAGTTGAAAAATACGTGGTGCCAGATAGTATAGTAAATTCTAAATATCCTTCTGATCATTTTCCAGTTTTTGTGGAGTTGAAGATTAGGTAAAGTGTTAGAGGTGATAGCATTGAGGTCCGAGAAAGTTGTCCCCTTTTTCCACGCTCAAAAACTCTGCTCAAAATTGACACCTTGCATTGTGGAAAAACGCTGATATCTCCCCAAAAAAATCTGACGCCTTTGGTCTGACCTCTGAGGTCTTATTCAATGCGTCTAAGATTTTATAAAATAATTATAAGCATACTCAAAATCCCTTTCCAAAATCAAATCCTCTCCTTCCACTTCTTTATTCTTTATTTTTTTGAAATAAGATAATTGATTTGGAGATAAATATTCGTTAGGCGAACGGCCATCTCCAATCGCTGCATTGACTCTGGATTTTTGTAATTCTGTCATTGGAATATATCGATACTCACTTTTTGATAAGTAATATTTGGGATCTTTATCTTGGGTGAATTTTCCGGGTTTCAACATTGCGGAACAACTATTTTTCTTAGCATAGATATCTAATTCTACTTCATCAATTACTTCCGTATCAAAAGTTACGTCAACTACTTCCTTACCATGTTTCCATCCTGCTTCCGTTTTTACCACGCCCTCTACTTGACCAAAAGCTTTTTCTCCTGTCCAGAAGCAATACATAGAATAAGTTTTTGTTTTGGTTCTAGATTTTTCTGCTTGAAATTCTTCTTCCAAAGTATAGAGATAATCTGGGACTTGCATTTTATTATTTATCAAAGAACGAATCATAGTATTCAATAATCCGATTTTAGAATAATTAGATCCAAGTCTCGGAGCCATTTCATTCATCTCGTGATTGATCACTCTAACCACAGGATTATTCCAACTTGGTTCTTTGAACGTTGCTAAGGTGGTTTTATCTTTTCCTCCTTTGTTATTAAATATTGCTACAGGTATAAATAAGGATTGAATCGCTTCTACTAACAATGGATGACTCAATGCATCTTGTCCATAATTTCGACAGGTAGCGCAACCAGGCACTTCTTGAAATAGTATCAAAATTGGCTTTTCTACTTCTGCTGCTTTTAACTTGGCTTCATCCAAGGAGCGCATCCAATTAATAGCTCCTAATTCCGTATGCTCTTTAAAACTATATTGAGCAGTTAGATTTGGCGCAAAAGCTAAAAACAAGAAAAATAAAAATAAGTTGCTTTTATATAGTGACTTATACATATGTAATTTATTTAATATAAAACAAATTTAGATAAATTTTACTTATTAATCAACGCTTTGAAGGTTTAGTAAAGTATTTTTCGTTAAAATCATGATCGCCTCTTGTCGCAAGCCCGACCCTAGAGAGAAATTCTGAGTTCCGAACGGAGTAGAAAAACGGTAACATCTAAATCGAAATTTACTGCGACTGTTCATCTAAAAAAAAGCCTAAACTGGTATTGAACGAAATCCCCCAAAAAATGTTAATGTTACTAACTATATTTGTCTAATAAATACACTAATGAACAAAAATATCATATACACTTTTTCCTTTTTTCTAATCCTTTTAGTATCAGCAAATTCTATTGTTTATGCGCAAGATGCAAAACAAATTATGATTGATGCAGAGCAGAAGTTAAGAGGTATGAGTAGCAAGGGTGAAATGAAAATGACCATTCAAAGACCGAACTGGTCTAGAGAAATTGGAGTAAAATTTTGGACTAAAGGGGAAGCTTATAGTCTAATGTTATTAACAGCTCCTGCTAGAGATAAAGGTACTTCGTTTTTAAAAAGAGATAAAGAGATTTGGAATTGGCAACCAAGTATTGACCGGACGGTTAAGCTACCACCTTCAATGATGATGCAGTCCTGGATGGGCTCAGATTTCACAAATGATGACTTAGTAAAGTCCTCTTCGATTATAAACGATTACGCACATAATTATTTAGGAGAGGAGGAAGTTATTGGAAGACCTTGTCATATAATTGAATTGATTCCACATGAAGACGCCGCAGTGGTTTGGGGTAAAGTTAAAACTTGGGTAGATAAAGCATTGCTTTTACAATTAAAGACTGAGTTTTATGATGAGGATGAATATCTAATCAATACCTTGTTGTCTGAAAATATAAAGGAAATGGGAGGCCGGACCATTCCTACAAAGTTAACGATCATTCCAGCGGAAGATGAAGAACAAAAAACAATTGTTGAATACATAGATATTGACTTTAATGCGGACATTCAAGACGCATTCTTTTCAATACAAAACATGAAGCGTGTTCAATAATTAAAAATCAAAAACCCGCATGCTATTTAAATTAGCATACCGAAACATTTGGAGAAATAAACGTCGAACGCTAATCACTGCAGCGTCCATAATGTTTGCGGTTTTCTTTGCTACTATAATGAAGTCCATTCAAAAAGCAGCATGGGGAAACATGCTCGATAACATATTAAAATATCATATTGGCTATGCACAGATACAGGACAAAACCTATGTGAAAACCATGTCTATTGATGAAGCGTTCTTAATGAATGATACTTTGGATGCATTACCTTCTAAAGTTGACGGGGTTAGTGGTTTGGTACCACGATTGCAAAGTTTTGCTTTAGCATCTAATGAAAATAATACCAAAGGGACTTTAGTAATTGGCGTTGATCCCGAAAAAGAAAATGAGTTTACGGGTTTAAAAGATCGGGTGTCAAAAGGGAGTTATTTCAATAAGAATGAACCTGCCGTTTTAATAGCGGAAGGTTTGGCAGAATATTTAAAATTAGAAATAGGGGATACGCTTATTTTAATTAGTCAAGGCTATCACGCAACCAATAGCGCGGGCAAATACGCAGTGAAGGGATTTGTCTACTTTGCTTCACCCGAACTGAACGATCAAATGTTGTATTTGCCATTAGAACAAGCGCAATACTTTTATGGAGCAGAAGGCCGCTTAAGTGCATTAGTGGTATTGACAGATAAGCCTAAAAATATTAAGAAACAGGTTAAGGCATTGCAAGCGAATTTGGATGGAACCAACTTCAAGGTTCAGGATTATGAAGAATTGTTGCCTGCACTTTTGCAAGCAAAATCTTTTGACGCAGCAGGAGGAACGGTGGTATTATCCATCCTTTATATCATTATTGGTTTTGGAATATTCGGCACTTTACTAATGATGATCAAGGAAAGAGAGTATGAGTTTGGAATTCTAAAAGCGATCGGCATGAATTCCGCAAAATTAAATTGGATGCTCTGGATTGAAACCATGGTTTTAGGAATGATCGGCTGCATTGCAGGAGCATTACTTTCTCTACCATTGATTTTATATTTACAATATCATCCAATTAAATTTACTGGAGATTATGCAGCAGCATACGAGAAATTTGGAATTGAACCCATCTTTCCAGCAGCCTTGGATTGGAGTATAATTTTAAATCAATCATTAATTGTATTCTTAATGATTACAATCATGTCATTGTATCCATTACTAAAAATTATGAAATTAAACCCAGTCAAAGCAATGCGCGGCTAATAAGATAAATCAATGATAGCAAAAATAGCATGGCGGAATGTGTGGAGAAGTCGAACTAGAAGTTTGGTAGTGATCGGCGCGGTGGTTATTGGGATTTGGGCATTGACTTTTTTATTGGGATTTGTAAGAGGATTGGTTAACTCCTACATTACAAAAGGTATTGAGAATGAAACTTCACATGTTCAATTTCATCACCCTGATTATAATGACGATAAATCCATAAAATATTTTATGGCCAACAGCAATGAGATTATGGAAGCGCTTGGAAAAGACCCTAAGGTAAAGGATGCGAGCTCTAGAATTTTACTTAATGGAATGTTGTCATCATCTAAAACTAAACAAGGATTAATTCTTAAGGGAATCGATGAGGATAAAGAAAGAAAGATAAGTCGGCTAGATTTAAAATTGAAGGAAGGTTCTTTTTTCGAGACTAAAACGAAGAACCCAATTTTAATCAGTGCAGATATCGCAGAACGAATGAACGTTAAACTGCTCTCGAAATTGGTTTTTACTTTCCAAGATATTAATGGAGAAATTTCTTCAGCTGCTTTTCGAGTAGTAGGCATTTATAGTCTAGGGAATATGAAGTTGGATCAATTTTATGGTTTCGCAAGAAAGGAAGATTTACAACGATTAAGTGGTATGACAGACGGAGCCGCCCACGAGATTGCAGTAATTTTAAATGATTTTGAAAATAGTGTTGATGACTACCCTGCTAGTATGCAGGCTAAGTTCCCAACTGCATTAATTCAAAATTATAAAGAGCTTTCTCCTGATTTAGAATTATTCAATAGTCAGATCCAATTGAATTTAATCATTATGACCACTATTGTAATGTTGGCATTGATTTTTGGAATTATTAATACGATGTTAATGGCTGTTCTTGAACGATTAAAAGAATTGGGAATGCTTATGGCCATTGGATTAAATAAAACCAAAATCTTTTTCATGATCGTCTATGAAACGTTTTTTGTAACAATTGTTGGTGCTCCAATTGGTTTACTTTTAGGTTATTTAACGGTTAACTATTTAAACAGAACCGGCATTGATTTGTCCGCTTGGTCAAAGGGATTATCAGTGGTTGGAATGACGGATTTGGTAAGGCCTTTTTTACCCTGGGATGCTTATTTAAGCATAGCCTTTGCCATTGCACTGACCGCTCTATTAGCATCCATTTATCCAGCAAGAAAAGCAATTAAATTAAAGCCTGTGGAGGCAATGCGTAAAATTTAAATTATGGCATTAGTAATAGAAGGAAAAAATCTACATAAAACCTATGATGAAACCAAAGTGCCAGTTCATGCATTGCGTGGCGTAGATATAGAAATAGGCAAAGGAGAGTTTACTGCAATTGTAGGGCCATCAGGATCTGGCAAAACTACCTTGTTAAATATTATTGGAGGATTGGATCGACCAAGTTCGGGAAACATTTTAGTGGGCGGAATAAACATATCTAAATTAACCGATAATCAATTGATTGATTTCAGAAAAGAGAATATTGGTTTCGTTTTTCAAGCCTATAATTTGATTCCTGTTTTAACCGCACAGGAAAATGTCGAATTTGTAATGCTTTTACAAAATAGATCAAAATTAGAAAGAGATAAACGCGTGAAAGAATTAATGGATGCGGTAGGGCTAGGAGATCGATTACACAATCGACCTTCAGAACTTTCCGGGGGACAGCAGCAGCGCGTGGCTGTTGCCAGAGCCTTAGCCACGAAGCCAGATTTTATCTTAGCTGATGAACCAACGGCAAATTTAGATTCAGTGTCTACGTATAATTTATTAGACATTATGGCAAAGTTAAATAAAGAAGAGAACATTACATTCGTATTTTCTACTCATGATAGTAGAGTGATTAGTCGAGCAAGAAGAGTGATTACTATTGAGGATGGCAAGGTGGTGAGTGATGAGCAGAAAAGTAAGTAAATCTTGCTTTAGTCTTAACATGAATTTTCGTAAATTTAATTAATGAGAAATTTCCTAAGCCTTTTGATTCTCTTGACTTGCTTTTCTTTGTCAGCTCAAGACTTTAAGCAGAAGGAAAAAAACTGGACATTAAATGGTTATGTAAAATACCTTCATACAGTTACGCTCACAGGAGGGGATTATCTTTCGGATCAACTTATTCACAATCGATTAAAATTTGCCTGGCGACCCTCTACTGAATTTACATTTAAAGCAGCATTGCGAACAAGATTTTTTTATGGAGATGGAGTACGAGCTACTCTTAGGTTTGACGATTTTGTGGAAGACGGCAATAATAATTACCTAGACGCGTCCATACACTTAGCAAATAAACCAAACTATTTATTTAATGCGACCATGGATAGGTTTTACATGGAATATGCAAAGAACGATTGGGAACTTCGTTTAGGGAGGCAACGAATCAGCTGGGGAATTAACGCGCTGTGGAATCCAAATGATATTTTTAACACGTATTCCTTTATCGACTTTGACTATGAGGAGCGGCCCGGAAGTGATGGACTTAGAATTAAGAAATATATTGGCTTCACTTCTAGCATTGAATTCGCAGTAAAAGCAGCAGATCATTTAGATGAAAGCGTAATGGCATTTCTCTACAAATGGAATAAGAAGCAATTTGATTTTCAAGTTTTAGCCGGTATCTTCGAAGGCGATTATGTGGTCGGTGGAGGCTTGGCGGGCAATATAAAAAATTCAGGTGTCAAAGGAGAAGTATCTTTGTTTATACCATGGGATGGCGGGAAACAAAGTGTAGCAGCTAACTTTACATTTGACCAATCTTTAAAAAGTGGCTTAATTGTCTCTATTGGCTATTTATATAATTCTAATGGACAAACAGAAGGGAGCCTTACTGAAATATTTGTATTTGATCTTTCCGCTAAAAATCTATATCCTTTCAAACATTCTTTATTATTGGGTTTAGGCGTTCCGGTCAATCCATTGATTAATGGTTCTTTAAATTTCGTCTATAGTCCTGGGCCATCTCACGCCCTATTTATTAGTCCAACCATTGGTTGGAGTTTATCAAATGCTTGGGATTTTACTTTTGTTGCGCAGACGGGTTTTAGTAAAAATTCTAGCGGAAAATATAATAGTCCAATTTCGACTTTGTTTGTAAGGTTTAAATATACTTTTTGAATTTAGATACTTAAGTCTTAAGTATATTTTTCTTTGGGAAAAACCTCCGTCAAATCAATTGCCAAATCAGGAAAAATGACTGAAGAAACTTTTTCTGTTTCAGTGTAAATCTCTACACGATAGAACCTCTCATTATTCAAGTGAAAAACTTCTACTAACCTTTCATTAGGCATTACTATCCAATATTCTTTTACACCCACTTCTTCATAAATACTATATTTGTCTTTGAGGTCTTTTTTGGAAGTGCTCTTGGATAATATTTCAATAACTAAGTCCGGAGCTCCGAGGCATCCTTCTTCATAGATTTTTGATTGGTCGCAGATAATACAAATGTCAGGTTGAACTACTGTTGTGGCATTCTCTTTCTTCTCGTTACTCAAAGGAAGAACAACATCAAAAGGTGCAGCGTAAACAGTACAGGATTTATCTTTCAAAAAGGTCCAAATATTGCCGTGTAGTTCACTACTTATTTTTTGATGAATAGCTTTTGGAGCTGGAGTCATCTTAAAAATCTGACCACGAATCAGCTCCACCATTTCCTCAAATTGAAAGTGTATATAGTCTGAGTAAGTATATTCCTTACCATAATCCGAGATAGGTTCTTTAATTTTATTTGGATCAGTGCCACTCATGTTTGTAAATATACGGAGAATTGGGATGTGAGTCAATCCAAATAACTAAACAAGGCTACTCTATAAATCCGATAGCGCAGCTGTTGCAAAAACCTGATTTACTTAGGACGTTCATCCCATCTCCTAGGATTTAAGAAAGTGTGAAAATCTGCAGCTATAACAATTAGTTTTTTATCAACGTTAAAAGGTTAATGTATTATAAAAGGATATACATCTATTACAGCACAGCGACTGTTAACATATCTAATTGAAAATACTTTGGGGGTTTTGTTGAATATAAAAAACTTTCGTTCGAACTTCTTGTGTAAAGTGTTTACCAAGGACTTTCTGTTTGGAATCATATTACATTTCAGCTTCTCCTATATCTTTTTTTGCAAGTGGTAGAATTACAGCTTTATACACTTACAATTCTTTATTAATTTCATTCATTGGGGAATCAAAATCAATAGCCTGGGAAGGATTGTTCTTATAATCTTGAAGGCGTTTTTCAACTTAAAAACGCAATAATATAATGAATAGTTCATATTTTAATATTAGTAAACGCTTTATAAATTGAATTATATATGGCAATGATCAGTGATTAATATAGATTTTCCTAGTATGACATTAAATGAAGGGCTATTTTTCAATTTAATTGTTTACATCTGTGTCCACTCTGAAAACCTATTGATGAAAAAAGCGCAAACCTTTATTCTGCTAGATTAGAAGTTGATTCGCCCAAGGTCTTTGAACTAGGGGTATCAACCTCTACTTGCATACTTGTAATTTTTAATTATAAAATAAATATTAAATAATAACCTTTTTATGATCTAGCATTAAGTCTTAAGTCAATTTGAAATTCTGACGACTATTTTAAATCGCCTTCTCCACCAACTTCAAAATCACCTTTTCCATCTTATCCGCATTCGCTGCTAATTTCTTCGCTTCCGCTAATGCGGACTTGACATATTTTGCATCTTTTAGTCCAGGCACATTTATCTTTACATTTAAATAAGCACCATGAATGGCAGCTCGAACATTAAGTGCTCCAACACCGGCATCAGATGCGGAGTTGGGGTTTCCTTTTTCGGCCATTGCTTTTAAGAGATCAAAAGCTTGGTTGGATGTTCGCATTACTTTTAATGGGACTTCAATTGCATTTTTAGTTGCCGACTGAATAGCCTTAGCACGCAATGATTTCTCCGCCGCACTTTCTTTAGGCAAACGCATGGCATCTATAATTCCATTAAACGCGTGCGTATCTTCATCCACATAACTTAATAAGGTAACTTTTATTTTTTGTCCTTCCGCAGCCCATTTTGAAAAGGTGGCTACTTTATCTTCCCAACCTTTTTTTACGGTGGAAAGATTGGCGACCATGGTTCCCAGAGCAACACCTAAGGCACCAACATAAGCAGCAATAGAACCACCACCAGGAGCAGGACTTTCTGACGCAGTTTCGTTGGCAAATTGTCGTAAGGTGCTATTAATTAAAGGAGACAATAATTCATCTCGTAAATGGTACTCAATGATTTTTTTCTTTGGATCAAAAGGTACAAATTCATCTAAGCCCAATGACTTTACAGCAATGTGAATGGTTTCTTCTTCAGATATTCCTAACGATCTATTTTGTTTATTTAAATAAAATCGTCCAGCATCTAACATTACCTTTAAAGGAACAAGTCCAACTAATTCTGATCCAGTAACCCGCAAACCTCTTTTTCGAGCACTATCTCTACATGCTTCGAATGCCACATGTAATGGAGTATGATTGGTGTTCGTTAAGTTCATGGAAATTTGAGATACGCCATATTCTTCAATAAACCAACCAATTGCTTTTACGGATTTACACTTTCCTTTAGTTCGAGCTGGTTGGCCATTTTTAAGTTTTACAATTGTGCCAGTAACTGGGTGGCCTTTCCGTTTAATTCTGCCCCGCTCTCTAATATCAAAGGCTACAGAATTGGCTCTTTTTACTGAGGTGCTATTTAAGTTTACATTATAAGCGATTAAAAAATCTCTTGCTCCAATTGCGGTTGCACCGGCCTTTGGGTTAAATTGTGCTTGTCCATAATCTGGTTTCCATCCTGCTTTTTTTAATTTTTCTGGTAATGCCTCATATTCTCCTCTTCTAACAGTGGCCAAGTTTTTTCTCGATGAAATAGTGGCTGCAGATTCGTACATATAGACTGGAAAATCTAATTCTCTGCCAACCCGCTTGCCTAGTTTATGGGCCCACTCGGCAGTCTCCTCTAAACTGATATTTGCAATTGGAATCATTGGACAAACATCAGTTGCACCCATTCTTGGATGTTCCCCTGAATGAGTACTCATATCAATTAATTCAGAAGCGGTTTTCATTGCGTTAAAAGCAGCATTGATAACTTTGTCTGGGGCGCCTACAAAGGTCATCACTGTCCTGTTCGTTGCTTTTCCAGGATCTACATCTAATAATTTTACGCCTTCAGATTGCTCAATTGATTTTGCAATGGCATTAATGATTGTTTGATTACCGCCCTCACTGAAATTGGGCACACACTCGATGATTTGATTTTCCATTTTGCTCATTATTTTTATACATGGCAAATAAACAAAAACAATACGAAATATTATAATGGAATGCTTGCTTGAATGCTGAACCCACTTCAAAAACCTACTATTGAAAAATGCGTAAATACTATATTATGTAAGATTGGAAATCGTTTCGCCCAAGGTCTCTGACCTGGGGGTCTACCGCTCAAGGAGGGTGGGAAAACCGCTTTATCTTTCGACTCTCTTCGCTTGCTCAGGATGACTATATTCGATTTATTAATTTATCATTTATTCTATCAATCATGCATTCATTGCATCATTCTATCATCATTGCATTTGCAATAATTCATTAAAATCCATAACTTATTCACCTTAATAAGCGTTTAATAAATATGATCAAACAGGTTTTCATTTTTTTATTATTATGCGGAGTAAATGGAATGGCTTTTAGCCAAGAGGTCACCGTGTCAAAAGAAATATTCTTAAAGAATGACTATGCGTATGATATTTTAGGTAAAGTCGAAGATCAATTTCTCCTTTTTAGAGATAAGGTTTATAATTTTTCTGTACATGCATATGATGAAAATTTGCAACAAAAGTGGGATAGAGAAATTGATTTCGAGAAAAAACGAGTGAAGGTAATTGGTATTGTGCCTACTGATTCAGTTTTCAATGTCTTTTATTACTTTAGAGACAGAGGACAGCATGTGGTAAAGATGCAAAGGATGAATTCGGATCTTATTTTACAAGATTCTATGAGAATAATTGAATATAAAGATTTCATAGCACCTAAGTATGAAATGATATATTCTGAAAATAGAGAAAAGGTTTTAATGTATGATTTTAATGGAGATAATGAAATTGCATTATTAGCTTATGATTTAAAAGAAATGGAATTGCTTTGGGATAAAAAAGTAATTTTTGACAAAGGCTTTCTAAGGCGAGATTTTAGAGATATACTATTATCAAACGCTGGGAATATGAAATTAATAATAGAAAGAGACAATTCTCGTTATGGTCGAAAAAAACATAAAATCAGGATTATCGATTATAATTATACCAATGACCTAATTAGCACTTTGGAATTGCCGCTCGAATTTCTAACATATGATGTTGAATTTAAAATAGATAATCTTAATAAAAACTTAGTTGGGGTTGGTCTTTACACTGATAAAAATTTGGTAAAAGCAGAAGGCTTTTATTTTATAAAAGTGGCATTGAATAATATGGAATATCATCAATTAAGTAAAACACCTTTTGATGAAGAGACGGTTGGCGAAATCTATGGAGTGGGTTCTAAAAAGAAAAAGAAAGGAATCAATGATATAAGTGTTCAAAAAATTATTCTCAGGCAAGACGGAGGTGTTCTTGCCATAACAGAATTGAACAAGGTGTTTTATAGAAGGCCGTCTTATGCCTCTCCATTAGATCGAGGAGCAGGAGCAGGAAATTGGGCGGATTATTATTTTGAGGATATTTTAGCAGTTTCAATGCACAAAGATGGGACTATGCATTGGAAAAAAGTATTACACAAAAAGCAATATTCCCAAGATGATGATGCTATTTATTCTTCCTTTTTCGTAATGGAGAACCCATCAAGGCTCCGATTAATTTTCAATGATGAAATTCGTAATGAAAACACCGTCAGCGAATATATTCTCCAAGGAAATGGATTGAGTAAAAGGAGTTCAGTTATGAGTACAGATTACCAAAGATTAAAATTGAGATTTCAAGAAGCGATTCAAGTTGCCTCAAATCAAATCATTGTGCCAAGCGAACGAAACAGCAGATTAAATTTAGTAAAAATTACTTATTAGGGTTTCGCAGGACTATTTCTCTTTATTGATTCTGCTTCAATGAAAATTTTATTAACTCCAGGTAAGATTTTGCGAATATTAGATTCAATTCTATCAATCGTGTCTTCAATTTCCGTTAAGCTCAAGGTGTCCTTAAAGTTGACATCTAAATTTAATAGAATCTCTTGTGGTCCGAAATAGAGAGATAAAGGTCTAGCATTGGAATTAACATTAGGTTCTTCTTTCAGAATTTTTTCAATTTTAGCAATATTTTCAGGCAATAGACCTTCCCCAATTAATAAACCTTTACATTCAATCGCAAAGAAAAGAGACACACTAATTAGTAAAAGTCCGATTAAAACGGAACCAAGACCATCGAAATAAACGATACCCGTTAATTGGTTTAAGCCTAAACAAATTAACGCTATGGCTAATCCTAAAAGAGCGGCCGTATCTTCAATTACAACAGCAGCAGTTGTCGTGTCCTTACTATCTACCAAGGCGCGATAAAAAGATTTGTTGCCCCTAGTTTTATTGAACTGCTTTAAAGCAACTGATAAAGCATAGCCTTCAAATAATATAGCTAAACCTAATACAACATAACTCCACTTTAAATTTTTTAATTCCTTTGGATGTATTAAATGGACTATTCCTTCATACAATGCAATACCTCCCCCAAGGGCGAAAATTAATATTGCAACAACAAAACTCCAAAAGTAGGCTTCTTGTCCATATCCAAATGGGTGTTTGTGGTCTGCGGGTTTTTTACTACTCCTGATTCCGAACAGCAACAAGATACCATTACCCGTATCTACGAGAGAGTGAATGCCTTCTGACATCATGGATGAAGAACCTGTAAAAAATGCTGCTACGAATTTACTTACAGCAATTGCCGAGTTTGCGATAATTGCGCTCCAAATTGCTTTATTAGACGATCCTGCCATAGTATTTTTTAGCCTTTAAATTGATGCAAAAGTAATAATAATTTGAGAAGTATTGACAACCACCAAAAAGCAATTTAAATATCATTCGTAAGATGAAATTCTTGACCATGAATCGAAAAGCTTATAATAATCAGAAAGAGACCTTACTTTCGCAAAGTCTCTCCTATTAATTCTTTAAATTATGAACCCTCCGAGGGTCCCGAGGGCTGCTTACGGCTTTTTATATAATTCTTTACCCACATCATAATACTTATCTCCTTCCATCCAAAAGACAGATTGATCTGTATTCGCAATTAAACGACTTGCATAGACGTAAGATTTGAAAAACTTGAACAAATAATCATAGTCAACGCTATCTGGATTATCCTGCGGTTGATGGTAAAATTTATTTATTGCATCATCAAAAGCTTTCATTCCTAAAGAGAAGGTGGGGGCAGGAACCCCTTTTGCTGCAAAGTTTACATTGTCAGATCGGTCAAATAAACCTTGTTCCGGATTCTCATCTGGTTTGGCCATTAAACCAAAAGTGCTAACTGCTTTTTCTATCAACGGTCGAGCATGCGTTCTTTCTAAACCAATAATTGTTACTCTTGAAGTATCGTTGTATCCAGCATTATCACTGTTAAAACAATACGTAACCTTGTCTAATGGAATTGGAGAATGATCAGCAAAATAACCTGATCCTAATAAACCTTTTTCTTCTCCAGTAAAAAAGATAAACAAAGAAGATCTGCGAGTAGGATAAGTACTGATGTTTTTAGCAGCGGAAATTACCGTAACTGAACCAATCGCATTATCTCTAGTTCCATTATAAATACTATCTCCTTCTACCGGTCTGCCAATTCCTACATGATCGTAATGTGCAGAATAAATAATATATTCATCTTTTAAAACGGGGTCGCTTCCTTCTAAAACACCAACTACATTATAAGTAATTACCTTACTTTCTTTTTGACCGCTAACCATAACTTTTCCAATTATGCCACTCCCAGTCTTTATAGCTTCTACTGCTTCCGGTGTTGAAGTGTTCCACCATAAATGTGCGAAATTGCTTTTCTCCTCTTCATCCGTATCAACAACTGTTCTTTCACGATTCATAAAATTCGCCAGAAAAGAAAATGGCAATTGAGAAGAATTGTAGATTTCAATTAAAGCAGATGCACCAGCATCTTTAATGGCTTTTCTCTTATCCTTTCCATCAAAAAACCATTGCTGTGGATTGTCTGTATCTTCATATCCACAAATAGAAACAGCTATCTTACCTTTTAAATCTTTTCCTTTTAAATCGTCTGCAGAACCACGATTTACAAAAACCATTTCTTGATCTAATGTGGTATTCTCTCCATTGATCAATAAAACTTCTTTTCCGTATTCAAAAATATAATCATTGAACGCAAAGCTACCTTCTGAAGCTGGCTTTATTTTCTTCATAGGAACAGGCTGTAAATAAGAATCCATACCTGGAGCTTTCTTGACACCCAATCTCATTAGAGTACTTGATAGATATTGCGCAGCAATATTTAATTCATTGGAAGGCGTATCCCTACCTCGCATTTCATCAGAGGCTAAATAACCGATGTGTGCCTTAATATCATTCATGGTTACTGTTGCCTCAGTTTTCGCTTGATCACCAAGGTTTTTTGTCATGGTAGTGATTCCAGATTTAGTGGAACTACAACCCATAATTAGTAAACCTAAAAGGAGGAAATAAAAGTTTTTCATGTTTGTGTTTAAGATTGAAGAATATATTTTAAATACAAGGTAAGGATAAAAGGTTGCATTTGTAAAGAAAGGAAGGACTATTGGTATTGGATTTTATAATACTTTTTTATAAAAAAAACCCTTACCTAGGAGAAGGTAAAGGTTTATATACATGGTGGGAGATATAGGATTCGAACCTATGACCCCCTCGGTGTAAGCGAGGTGCTCTGAACCAGCTGAGCTAATCTCCCATGTTAAATTTTAATGGATCAAAATTTATTATCCATTTTCGCCGTTCTTTAAAAGCGACTGCAAATATAGATTCTCCCCACGTAGTCTCCAAGAAAAATCGCAAAATATTTTGGCTTAATATTTGAATAGACAATAGAGATATATTAGAAATATTTAAAATATATTAATTTGTTGATATTCAGTATATAATAAATTTAGTTTTTAGTTAAATGAAATTATTTAAAAAACTTTTCATCCTCTTTATCGGTCTTTTTATGCTTGGTTTGCTTTTTTTATGCTTTTATGCTTATAAAAATGAAGCTAAAATTGCGGATCAAATCTTAAAAGGTCTACATAATGAAATTACAACCGGACTAAAAGTGGACAGCTATGAAATGTCACTTTTTAAAAATTTCCCATACGCAACTGCAAAATTTAAAACTGTTGAAATTCTAGGAACTGACCAAAAACCATTTCTAACAGCCGATCAGTTACAACTTCGATTGAGTCTATCAAGTTTGCTCAGTGCTAAAACTGAAATTGAAAATGTCTATTTAGCAAATGCAAAAATTGTAATTATAGATCAAGGCAAAGGGAAAAGAAATTACGAAGTTTTTAGAAAGAAGGAAAACGGAGATGGTAATTTTAGCTTAGATTTTGAAAAGGCTATATTTAAAAATGTAGAGATTGATTACACCAATACAATTTCTAATCAACAACATATTATACATTTAGATCAAGCGCAAATTAATGGAGTTGTAAATGAGGATTATTTAAACTTAATGATCGATGTGGACGGCAAAACCAAATTTTTGTCGAGCGCAAAGCATCGTTTTATTCAGAATCAAGCCATGAGCATAAAAGGAAATTTGGAAGTACATCTTGCAGATGGTATTTACCAATTTAATGAAATGCATCTTGGTCTAGCGGATAATGCCATTAGCATAGACGGAAATATTCAAAATAAAAAAGGGCACGATTTTTATCAATTGTCATTTGAATGCCCGAAAGGATCTGCAGAAACCATAATTAATCTTTTACCGCAGGATTTACAAGATGAAATAGATCCATATCAAATTAGGGGATCGATAGATATAAAAGGAAGTATCGAAGGAAGAAAATCAAAAAAAGAAAACCCTAAAATAAATATTGATTATACAACCAGTCAACTTAGTTTCGCATACGAGTTATTGCAAAAACCACTTAAGAAAGTAAAATTCACGGGAACGTATACCAACGGGATTCTTCGGAATTTTCAATCCTCAAAATTCACCTTTGAGAATTTAACGGCAATGGGTCCTAATGGAAAACTTAGCGCTGAAGCAACTGTAGAAAACTTAAATCAAGCTAACTTAAACTTAACATTAGATGGCTCTTTACCTGCTTCCATTGCTTTCCATTTTATAGGAACACCTCCATGGATTAAAAAAGTGGCCGGTAATCTAAATGTGAAAAATTTCCAACTTTTAGATTTTGTATTTGGTATAAAGGAAAGAAGTGGTTTGGATGTTAGTGGCATATTTAATTTAAAAAATGTTGAGCTTCTAACTAATAATCAATCCATCAAATTGTCGAACGGTGAAGTCGTTCTAGAGGAGGAATTGATCAAAGCTAATAACGTAAAAGTAAAACATATAAATTCTTCCTTTATGTTGAATGGATCAATTGAGAATGCCCAATCTATCTTTAGAAATGGAGATTTGAGCGAAACTCAATTTACTGCGGCAATTAAGGGAGAACGATTAGACCTTGGTCCGTTTTTGGTTGGCTTAGGAGCTTTGGATCCATCTAGTATTGCTAAACGAAAAGACAAATCGAAAGCCGAATTAATTGCTGCAAGATATCAGGATTTAAAAACACCCTTTGGTGATTTGAGTTTGGACTTAAAAGCTTTTACTTTCCAGCGCTTAAAGGCGCAACAGCTATCCTCTACCTTAGCATTCAAAGGTTATCAAATTGAGGCAGAAAGCGAAATGGACATTATGGAAGGACACCTTACACAAAAAGGGCTTATTCATTTAAATCCTAATATTCAGTTATTATCAAGCATTGAAACAAAAGGGATAGACCTTCATGAATGTTTTTCTGAAATGGAAAATTTTGACCAACAAACGATTCGTGCGGATCATTTGCAAGGTGAATTGAATGGAAAATTTATTGTTGATGCGAGTTGGGATCACAATGGAAGTTTCTTGGGAAAGCGAATGGAAATGCAAGGAGCCATTGAAATTAATGATGGCTCACTTAAAAACTTCTCTATGCTAGAAAGGTTTTCTAAGTATATTAAAATTGATGATCTCAAGGATCTTAAATTTGAACAGATCAATAATTTAATAGAGATTAAAAATGGAAAGGTTTTCCTGCCTGTAATGTTTATTCAAAGTAATGCTTGCAACCTAACTGTACAAGGAGTCCACACATTTGATAATGATATTTTGTATAATTTAAAAATCAATGCAGGTCAAGTTTTAGGAGCGAAATTTCAAAAACATCAAAAAGATTTAAGACCGCAAAAAGCCAACAAAAAAGGTTGGTTAAACATGTATTATTTTTTACACGGAAACATTGATGATTTTAAATATAAGGCTAAAGCCAAAATTGTTAAATCTAATTTTCTACAGAGCGATGACCACAGATACGAAATTAAGCAAAAGTTAATTGATGCATTTGGTTTTATTCCAATGATTAGTGAACCTATAGATTGGCAGGATATTCCAGAATATGAAGGGGAAGAATATGATGAGTCAATAGAGGAGGAGTTTATTGAGTTCGAGCAAGAGGATTGAAAATGCTCAGTGTTTATTGTTTAGCGGCCAAATGCTCTCTATTGAAATAATGTACCTAACAACAGCGAACTATCTCAATGAACTGTAAAAGAAGAAAGATGATAGGTAGATGCTTTTAAATACAAAAACTAATTCCTAAAGTTAAGGTTAAACTTATTGACAAATACAATAAGTATAAATACATTTTTTTAAAAGCAAATTGTGACAATTTAGCTTTACACAAAGCTAATTTCTCTGCATCCCGATACTTACTCTCATACTTTAATTTTTTAGCAATGAAAACCTTTCTAGGTTTCTTTGTCATGTGTTTTGTGACACCACCCCAATTGTTCATCCCCATTTTTATTTTTAAAATAATGGAGCCCTAACTTAGTTAAAAGATAATTCGACCAATCACTAATTTAATTATATTGATCTTTTCGGAAATGTGATTAGATAAGGAAAAGCTAAAGCAATTAATTAATCTTTAGTTGCGATTTTGATGTGATCATTTTTAGATTTTTCCGAGGAGACAAATCTGGAATTCGAATGTCTTAAGTCTTGAGTCTTACGTCTTGAGTCTTTTCTTTATCTGCCTCTGTTTTTCTCAATTTTAAATCCATCAAAACTAAAATTGCCAATCCTAGAAAGAAGAAACTTCCAACTTTATCTGTTTCAATCATATCATTGATAATGATTAATTGATAAATAATTATTAAGGAAAGGGTAGCGGCTAAAATAATACCTTTAGTTTTAAAATCTTTAGCTCGGTGAAAAAGTTGTTCCGCTTTTAACAATGGATAAAGACAGAGGGTTAGAAAAAAGATTAAGCCAATAAAGCCTTGCTCAACGATAGTCATGAGATAATAGGAATGTACTCCAGATCTTTCTTCATTGTCACTCACATAAGTTTCAAAACTGTTTACGGTATAAGATTTATAAAAAGTATAAAAATTACCTGGCCCATAACCCATCATTGGTTTTTCCTGAATCATGTAATATGCTGCCACCCATCGATACACACGTTCCATTGTGGAGAGATCTTGCAATTTGGTAGTAGCGTCTAGTAATTTTCCAAACTCTTCATGATAGATGGTTTTTTTGAAATCCGGCGCGAATTCTAAATACTTATTATTGTGCGTTAAATAAGTGCCTCCTAGAATAACAACAATAAAGCTGCCCATAAATACAAGCTTGGTGAGTTTATATTTTATTACAAAGTAATAAGCAGTAGCTCCTGCCAAGGTTACATAAACTGCTCTTGTATAAGTATAGTATAAGGAAACTAACAGAATTCCAACAACCGCAATTAGGAAGAACCATTTCTTAGTAAATTTTTTTTGTTGAAATAGTAAATAAATTACATAAGGAAAAAAGCAAACCATAAATGATGCATAGTTGACCTTGTTCCTATAGAATGGACTTAATACGGCATTAACTTCCGAAAAGTCAAATCCAACTAAGGAATATCTTAATAGTATAATTACGTTTGTACATATGAGAGGAATAAGAATTAACCACAGAATTCGTTCTATTTTAATAATTTTATTTAAAATAATTCCACTAAAGAAAAAGAAAGCCGTTACGTACCAAATCTTAGCAAGTAAAAATTTTGCGGAAACAATAATCATTGAAGAATTGATCGTACTAATTAGAATCCAGCTTAGATGTAAAAGCAATACAATACTAATAGGATGGATGAAAAATGCTTTACTTGTTTTTTTACCAAACTGAATAATATATAATAAGAAGGTACCTAATAAAATCCACATCAGTGGTTCTGTCGGCAGATCTGTTCCGAGTCCATTTGGAAAGTAATATTCTGTTGAGATGGGTAAACAAAGGAACAGTAAATAATAGATCTTCTGATAATCAAAGAACAACACGATAGCAACCAACAAAGTAAATGGACCCACAAAAAGTAATGGTTGCTCCAAATATACACCTGCGAAAATGAATGCTAAAGCGATTATCCCAATTACAAGAAATAGTATTTGAGAGATAACTGGAATTTTTATGCCCAGTAACTTATTCATCAAAAACTTCTTTCCAATTAGTGTTTTTATAACTATTCAATATTAGAGAAAGTAATGCACTGAAAATAAATGCTGCTAAGGTTGCGCCCACTACTAAAATACTTCTTTTAGGTCTTGATTTAATCACTGGAGGTTCTGCCGCATCAATTAAGTGAACAGAAGAAACTTCTGATTCACTGCTCATTTTTAATAAGGCATATCTATCTTTTTCCCAAGCAAGTTGTCCAAAATTAGTGGCATACATATTTTGCAAATTTTGGATAATTGGTTTGCCTTTATTTAGTTTACTTAAATTAAAACTACCTCCATTGGAGGTTGAAGTCAAACTTCTATACTGATCCTCTAAACCTTGAACCCGCGCTTTTAATACAGCAATGGTATCCGCTTCTATTAAAGGATTGAACTCTAAGCTTTTTAAAATAGACCTTTGCTTGATTAACTCCGCCTCTGATTCTGCAGCAATTTTTGCTATAGTTTCTCCTTGGGTTAAAATATCAACAATCCCATACTCCTTTTGTAACATTGAAAGGGTATCCTGAAGGTGTTTTACCAAATTTTCTCTTTCCTTAATTTTTTTCTCAAAAGAGGTCAGTGTCTTTTGAGATCTACTAGTAATCAGATTTTGATTAATCTTGTCTATATTCTCTCTTGCAGCATTGGCCAAATTAGCTGCATACGTTGGGTATTCATCTTCAACCATGATGGTAATAGCATCGTGCTTTGTTTTTTGAATACTATATAATTCTAATAATTTATCATGTGCAGAGAATCTAGCTGATGAACTATTGGGATCAATATCATAGTGGTCATACAAATCGAATGCTGAAATTAATTCATCTTTCAGTTCAGCAGAATTACCAATGGTTATTATTCTATCAATATCTTCTTTTCCGCCATAGATGTAAGTTTCTCTAGTAGACCCTCCGAACATTTTTTCTGGCTTAAGTTGATCTTGGTGAGCTGCATAAAAAGTGGTATTCGCTTTATAAAAAACAGGTAGCGTCATAGCTACAATTACACTGCCAATTGCCGCAAGCAAAGTAATTAAGATAATTGGTTTTTTCCACCGCCACAAAGTAGCAATGACACCTAATAAACTGTCGTTTTGCTTCATTCTTTAAAAATTGTTCGCAAATCTAAGCGAATTAATATAACTGCAAATATTATGCTATATTTTATTTAGATGCAGAATGATCTACTTTAAACTTGATTTTGTGGAATATAGTATAGAAATAGGTCGTTTTTGAAGTTAGATTAGAGTGTTTTTATACATATTCGTCAGAATCTGTATCCAATGGCCTTCCGCTCATTATAAAGGGAAATGTGGAGATTCTTTAGAATCTTCTTCCAATGGGCTCTTGGCCCATTGACGAGAAACAATCTTAACCTGTCTTTTGAAACTTGGTACGTATCAACATCAAAAACCCTTTTGGCCTTAATAAACCGAACAACAATGATAGAATAAGTGGTACACAAATACTCAATAAAAGTAAAACCACCCAATGCAGATTAAGATAAGAACTCATTGCAAATACAGAAATTATACTAATCAAACTAAACCCTAAAATGCGCAACATTAATGGCCATTTAATTTTTAATTTAAAAACAATCAAGCAATAATATATTTCTACCAAAGTGACCAAGACCTGTGTTATTAATGTAGCAAAAGCAGCTCCATAAGCTTTTGATTCCTTTATCAATACAAAGTTCAATAATATATTAAGTACAACACTCACTGCAAAAAGTGAATTCAGGCGTTTCATATTAGCATTTGCAGTTAACAAGGTTCCAAACACATAATTGACATTAATTGCAATAGAGCCCAACATTAATAAACCGAATACTTTGCCATAATAAGCATCTCCTTCAGTATATAAGGCTTCCATTATTTCTCTTTGAAAAAAGAAACAGGCAATAGCAACGGTGAAAATTAAAACAAAGACAAATTGAAAACTCATTAATAAAAGGTCTTCGATAATTTTTTTGTCTTTGAGCATTTTGGCAAACATGGGCAGTAATAAACCTGCTACTAAATAACCCAACATATTACTGGCGTCTAAGATTCTGTACCCAGCTGCATAGATACCAGCTTGTTGTTCCCCATCGGGAAGTAGGCGCTCAATCATCACTGCATCAATTCTTGTATAAATAGTCATTAGCAAAATCACCAAAGCAAAGGGAAGACTCTTTTTAAAAATACTGATATAAAACTGTCGATCTTTACTTAATTCGAATTTAGGGATTTTTGCTTTCAGTAAGATAAATGCTAATCCTGCGCTTAAGACAAATGAAGCCAACTGCGCATAAGCAAACCATTCAATTTTAAATGACGTTTTATTGGGCGAAAGCCATAAAAGATAAGCACAAATAATGATCATTATTACTTTATCTGCGATGGAAAGAAAACTATCGGTGGTGTATTTTCCCAAGCCAGCGAGGTTTGCCCGACAGAATAAAAAGAAGGAAGAAAAAATTAAACTTCCACTTATAATTAATAATAAATGATACACATTTGAATCATAATCTAAAATCCAAGCAGTTACAAATAAAGCTCCAATAAAGAGGGAAGATAAACCTGTTTTTAAAGCGAGCAAACTGGGAAAATGCTTTTGTATAAGTTGATTGTTTTGGGCAATATTGCGGCTATTGAAATTTTGGATCCCGAAGTCATTGACAATTTGGAGTAAATAGGCCAAGTTAAATAGGGTGAAAAATAAACCATAGGGTTCTTCACCAACTACGTTTTGCACAGTTCTATCAATCCCAAAGATGTAAAAGGGTTTAATCAAAAGATTAATTCCCAAAAGTAAAATGATATTAAAAAGAAAATCTTTTTTCATTAGTTAGGTTCAAATTTAAATAATTTATTTGAGCAAAAGACCTCGAACATCTGGAAGATTTAGTATTATTAGCTTAACTTGAATATTCACGCAAATATTACAATTTGTCACTGATCACTTTTAAAAAGGCTGGAATCTATTGTGAAAAGGCAGATGTTTACATCGACCCTTGGCGGAAAGTGGACAAAGCATTAATAACGCATGGACATGCCGATCATTCAAGAAAAGGAAATGGCCATTACTTAACGACCAACCAAAGTGTGCCGATCCTTAAACATCGATTAGGAAAGATTAAAATTGATGGTTTAGACTATGGCGAAGAGATTATGATCAACGGTGTGAAATTTTCATTTCATCCAGCCGGTCATATTATTGGGTCTGCACAAATAAGAGTAGAACATAAAGGAGAAATTTGGGTTTGCTCTGGAGATTATAAGACGGTCAATGATGGCGTTTCTGGTGTTTTTGAAGCCGTTAAATGTCATCACTTTATTACAGAATCCACCTTTGGTTTGCCAGTTTATAATTGGGCTCCTCAGCAAGAAGTGATTGCTGATATCAATCAATGGTGGCAAGACAATAGAAGCAATGGAATTAGCTCTATAATTTCTGCTTACTCTCTAGGAAAAGCTCAACGGCTTTTATTTAATCTAGATGCCAGCATTGGACCAATTTACACTCACAATGCGGTAGAAAACATCAATGAAATATTCCGTGCTAACGGGATTAGCCTTCCAGAAACCATTAGAATAAGTGATACCTTAAAGAAGGCTGATCTAAAAGGCGCATTGGTTATCAGTCCAGGCCCAGCAGAAGGAGCTCCTTGGACAAAATTATTCAAACCCTTCAAAACAGCTAGTGCTTCCGGATGGATGATGTTAAGAGGAATGAGAAGAAGACGCGCCATTGATAAGGGTTTTGTTTTATCAGACCATGCAGATTGGAATGGTTTAAATGAAGCAGTAAAAGCAACAGGTGCGGAAAATATTTATGTTACGCATGGTAGTACAGAAGTATTTACACAATGGTTGAATGAAGCAGGATATAATGCTCAAGTATTAAAAACAGAATTTTTAGGAGAAGAAACCGAATAACCGTGAAAAAATTTGTCAAACTATTTCAAGCTTTAGAAGAAAGCAATAAAACTAATGTCAAAGTGGAGGCATTGGCGAAGTATTTTTCAGAGGCAAATGAAGAGGACAAATTATGGACTATGGCTTTATTTTCTCATCGTCGACCAAAGCGAACGGTTACCACAAGCTTGTTGAGAATTTGGGCTGCAGAATTAAGTGGTTTACCTAATTGGTTGTTTGAATCTTCCTATCATATTGTTGGGGATTTAGCAGAAACGATCGCTTTGGTACTGCCAAAGCCAACGGATTTATTAGATCGTTCCTTGACAGAATGGATTGAATACATAAAAAACCTTAAAGATTTAGAAGAAGCTGAAAAAAGGATTCGCATTGAAGCAGCATGGAATAATTTGGGAACTGACGAACGCTTTCTTTTTAATAAAATTATTACTGGTGGAATGCGCTTAGGCGTCTCCCAAAAATTAATGACCAGAGCATTGTCTAAAAGCACGGGCATTGAAGAAAATATTTTAATGCACAGATTGATGGGCGACTGGAGCCCTGACAACACAACCTTTAATGATTTAGTAATAGAAAGTAATGAAAATGAAAATATTTCTAGGCCTTATCCTTTTTATTTGGCCTATGCCTTAGAAAAAGAATTAGCAACATTAGGTAATATCGATGATTGGCAAGTCGAATACAAATGGGATGGAATCAGAGGGCAAATCATCATTCGAGATCACCAAGTTTTTGTTTGGTCGAGAGGAGAGGATTTAGTTACTAATACATTTCCTGAATATCAAATCTTATCACAACTTTTACCGAGTGGGACGGTCTTAGATGGAGAGATAATAGCCTTTAGAGATGGACAAGTTCAATCGTTTAATGAATTGCAAAAAAGAATTGGGAGGAAAAAGGTCAGCAAGAAAATGATGGAGACCAATCCCGTTGCATTTATTGCTTATGATCTTTTAGAATTTGATGGTATTGATATAAGGGAAGAACCGCTTGAGGTGCGAAGAAATAAATTAGAAAAGATGCTTGCCTCTAGTCCCACTCATGGACCATTGATGCTTTCTGAAATAGTTCGGGTTGACCAATGGGAAGCCTTACATCCTATTCGAGATCAAGCAAGAGCACAACGAACGGAAGGATTAATGCTGAAAAAGAAATCAGCCATTTACCACACTGGTCGTAAAAAGGGAGACATGTGGAAATGGAAGGTCGATCCCTTAAACATTGATGCAGTTATGTTGTATGCGCAACGCGGACATGGAAGAAGGAGTAATTTATTTTCAGATTTTACTTTTGCGGTTTGGAATGGTGAAAAGTTGGTGACCTTTGCCAAAGCCTATTCTGGATTAACAGATGTAGAATTTAAAGAAATTACGCAATGGGTGAGAAAGAATACAAAGGAGCGTTTCGGTCCGGTAAGTGTGGTAGTTCCGCAATTGGTTTTTGAAATTGCTTTTGAGGGAATCAGAGCGTCGAACAGACATAAATCAGGCATTGCCCTACGGTTTCCAAGAATTAAAAGATGGCGAAAGGATAAGCACCCGAAGGAAGCGAATACTTTAGCTGATTTGCAAGCTATTTTAGAAATGTATGGATAATAATAATTGAACATGGGGCTTAAAGATTTTTAAATTGGCTTTCTGCCAATTACTTAACCGTTTCAATTTTTTTCAATCGATCTTTTAAATTCAACATTTTTTCCTCAAAATCAAAATCATTCTATATTCCCATCTAAAACTTCGCGGAAGTTCCAAAATACTTTGATAATCTAAAGGCTGCATCTGCAGTAATTCGTCTTTCCCCTTATTATTTGACTAGTTCTAGTTTGAATTCTAAAGGAATTAAGAACTATTGTTTTGGGATTTCGCCTGGATGTATTTTTAATCTACTCATAGTAATCTATTATTTGAACATTATTGGCATTGGACTATCGCCATGTGAATTTACTTGGTATTAATTATTAATTCTTATTGATTGAAATGATGACAGGTTTCCTTTAGCTTTATTATTATTAATTTTTTAGCAATTATTGAGAATTAATAAAAGAGCACGATTAATAAATCACAATATCGAAAAACAATCTTAAATTTAATCATGCGCATTTTAAAAATTCTACTAGGTTTACTACTAGTTTGTATCATTGGTGTAATGGTTTATTTTTATCCCAGACTCCCAATCCTCACCGGTTACGCTGCAAAAATGGCTTGCTCCTGTACCTACATTTCCAAAGCGTCACCAGAGACCATAAAATCTCAGGATTTAAATTTTTTCCCAATTAGTTTGGCTGGTGTAAGTTTCGACAATGCAAATAAAAAGACAAGGGCCAGTTTATTTGGCATGAAACCAATGACCGCTCAATATAGACCTGGGCTTGGTTGTGTTTTAATAAATGATAATGAGAAATTAAAAAACTCCTTTGTGAAAAAGCCACAGGACAACAATAATTTAGATACCATTGCTTTTCCATATGGTAAAAAGGAATTGGTTCACCTAACAAAGGCTACTAATGCACCAGCGCTTGATAAAGCATTTGAATTAGCATTTGATCAAGGTGAATCGTTTGAGAAAAGAACAAGAGCCTTAGTGGTATTGCACAATGATAGTCTAATCAAAGAAGCTTATGCACCAAACTTCGATAAAGAAAGCTTATTACTGGGATGGTCAATGACTAAAAGTATTTGTAATACGCTTTATGGAATTATGGTGAAAGATGGAAGGATTGACATTAAAGAAAAAGCGCCAATCTCATCATGGCAACAAGATGAGCGCAGTAATATTACCCTACACGATTTACTTCAAATGCAATCTGGATTAGCATGGGATGAAGATTATTTTAATTGGTCTGATGTCACCGCCATGTTATATATAGAACCCTCAGTTTACGAGGTCGGTATTAAAAATCCGGCGGCTCATCCACCGGGTAGCCATTGGAATTACTCATCAGGAACAACAAATATTTTATCTGGAATTTTGAAAAAGCAATTTACCAATGATGAGGATTATCTTTCTTTTCCAAAAGAAAGACTTTTTAATCCGCTTGGAATTAATGCACAATTGGAAGCAGATGCAGAAGGAAATTATATTTTTTCTTCCTACGGGTTTATGTCTGCAAGAGACTGGTCAAAACTCGGATTACTTTATTTAAATGACGGCGTTTGGAACGGACAAAGATTACTTCCTGAAGGTTGGGTAAAGTATTCGACAACTCCAGCTAGTAATGCAACCAACGGCATTTATGGCGCTCAGATTTGGCTGAATAGCAATGGAGCCATGTTCGATAAAGCTCCGCACGATATGTTTTTCTTTAGTGGTTTCCAAGGGCAATATGTTTTTGTAATTCCCTCTAAAAATTTAGTGATTGCAAGGATCGGTTTATCTCATCAACCAGATTTAATTAATGAAGTAATTAGTATTATTGTAGATGCGGTTGGTAAGTAATGCTTGAGTGAAAGTCTGCTTGCTAGAATATTAAATCAGAGTAGTATTTGAATTGTTTAGTCAAAGGTCTTCGTACCTCTTGACGTGCACTTGTCATTCTGAGCGAGCGCAGCGAGCCGACGAATCACCAAATCCCACAGGGCTCCAAATCCACTTCCCCATCCCAGAAAAACCGAGTGGTATCTTCAAAGGACTGAGTAAACTCTGAAACAAAAAACTGTCTACTTCCTGTAGATTTTGTATCATTCAATAAACCTTGTTTAGATAGTTTTTTTTGCAATGCAAGTGCAACTACGTCTGTTGAATCATAAACATCAACTTTGCCATCAAAGTAATTACTAATGTTTTCTTTAATTAATGGGTAATGGGTGCAGGCTAATAGCAGTGCATCAATTTTTTCAAAGTCTGGATGCGACAAATAGGAATCAATAACCGCATCACTAACTTTGCCATCTGCAAAGCCTTCTTCGATCATTGGTGCTAATAATGGGGTTGCCAAAGTCCGAACAATTAGTTCTGGTTTTATAAACTGAAATCGATCTGGGTAGACTCTAGAAGCAGTTGTAGCTTTAGTGGCAATCACACCAACTTCAGCATAATCTTTTTCCGCTACCGCCATTACTAATGGATCTACCACATTTACAAAAATGGCCTTGTCTCTAAAAAAATCTAATAATACATTGTAGGCTGCGGATGATGCAGAATTGCAAGCAATAACAATTGCCTTGCATCTTTTATCCAATAAGAACTTAGCAATTCCCAAGGCATAAAACTTAATACTATCTGCAGATTTATCTCCGTAAGGAAGATGGGCAGTATCCCCAAAATAGATTATATTTTCATTTGGCATATGCCTATGAATAGCATTGGCGACCGTAAGGCCGCCAATTCCGGAGTCAAAAACTCCGATTGCTTCTTTCTGTTTACTTGAGTTGCTAATCAAACTTAGAGTCCGAGCTTCGTTTTAACTAAAGCAGTGACATCAGCACTTTCATCTGCATACAATAAGATTCCAAAGTCTTGTCTTGCATCAAAAATGTAAGAGAAACCTTGTTCTTTTGCTACGTCCTGAATTGCCGTATTTACTCTTTCAACAATAGGAGCTAATAAAGACTCTCTTTTTGTAATTAATTGCTGTTGCATGTCTTTTTCGAATGCAATAATTTTTTCTTCCTCAGCTTTTAATATTTGAGCTTGTTCCTCAGTTTGTTTTGGAGATAATTCTCCTTGTTTTTCCTTCTTCGCTAAATCTTGATATTTAGTTTGTAAGGTTTGTAACATTTCCTGGCCCCTTTTGGTCAGTTGTTGTTTTAATACTTCCAGATTCGCATCAGCCTGCTTTACCTCAGCCATTTCAGATAAAAGAACAGAAGAGTTCATGTATCCAAATTTTTGAGCATTTACATTTACTGCGAAAGCAGTTAATAATAAAGCGAATGTTGCTAGTTTAAATAACGTTTTCATATTCATAATAATTTATTCAATAAGAATTCTGCATCTGCGGTGCAAAAATAGTTTTTCTTTTTTAATTTCTTAATCGTTTTAATACATCATCTGTTTTATTGTATTCATCTTTTGAAAAAAGAATACCGGCACTACCTGCCAAATCAAATATGAAGTCATATCCCCTATCATTAGCATATTCTTCTACTGCAGCATATACTTTTTGTTGAATAGGATTTACTAATTCTTGTCTTTTTCTAAAAAGTGCTCCCTCAGGACCAAATTTATCTTTTTGTAATGCTCTCACTTCAGTCTCTTTATTCATAATCTCTTCTTCTCTCTGAGTTCTTACATCATCAGATAACAATACCTGTTCAGCCTGATATTTATTATACATGCTTTTAATTTCATCGTATTGGGTAGCGATTTGGTTTCTCCAAGTTGCGGCTTGCTTATCTAATTCATCTTGTGCTTTACGATAATCCGTCATTGATTCTAATACTTTATTAATATCAACAACAGCAATCCTCTGTGCATTGGTAGTAAGGGCACATATAGACAAAAATGCGGCAAATAAAAATACTTTTTTGATCATAATTCTTTCTTTTATCAATTGTGTTTCGTTATTATCCTTTCAAAATTAATACTTTCTACTCAGCTTTCAATTATAAGACGCCATCAAGAAGCCTAAAGTTTATTTCAAAATAAAATCTTAAAATATAAAGATTCTATAAAGGTCTGCTTTTTAGACTACTATATATTTAGAGAATACTCAAATATTGGTTCTTTTAACGAATGTTTAACGACCTTGCAATGCAAAATAGTTTAAATGTAAATTCAAATACCTAATTCTGATTAGTTTTTCATCAATCAATTGGTTTTTTATTATAATATCTATCTTGGCCAAGAATGAAAGGGAAGGGCCTATATATATTATTTTTAATTATCGCTCATTTTCAAACAAATGGGCAGCAATCAGGCCTATCTGGCCTTGAATTGAATTACCATTTTGGTAAAATGATAAAACATACAGAGAAAATCACTTTTGATCCTCCTAAAGCTACAAATGCCATAGATGCCAAACTGATATTTCAAACTAATGGTAAAAAACATTGGCATCACGCACACGGTTTGCCCGAATATGGAATTAATTTAATACACTTCAATTTGGGAAATGAGGATTTACTAGGAAAGGCTACTGGGATATTTCCTTTTATTAATTTAAAAATTTTCGATAATAATAAGCTAGCTTGGATTTTTACCGTTGGTAGCGGTATTGCTTATTTTACTAAGCCGTATGACGTATTAGAAAATCCACTTAATAATGCTATAGGATCTAAGTTTAATAACATAACCGCATTGCGTACCTCACTACGTCTAAAAATTTTAAAACAAACATATTTAAATGTTGGAGGCGCATTTACTCATTTTTCAAATGGGATTTCGAAATCTCCAAATTTTGGGTTTAATGTAGCTTCCGCCAATATTGGTTTGCATTATAAATTACACGAGAGTGGAAATAGAAAAGTACTGGAAAAAGCTGCTAGACAAGCAATCAATCGAAAAAAAGTAGGTTATGAAGTTTCAGTTGGATATGCCTCTAAAGAAGTAGGCACTCCTGGAGGACCCAAATATTTAGTCAAAATAGCCAATTTGGGACTGTCCTACAGAATAGCAAATGTCAATAAAATATTGTTGGAATTAGCCTATGAGTTTCATGCGGCTACTTATCATTTTGGTTTACAGGTTTATGCATTTGAAAACGAGCAACAAGCACGCCAAGGCGCAACTCGACTCGCAATAGTTTTAGGAGAAGAGTTTGTATTTGGCAACATAGCGATCAATGGTAAAGTTGGGTTTTATATAAGTCCAAATTCATACGACCTTCCTCGTAAATATTATGTAAAAGTGGGTAGCAGATATTCCGTACCGATATGGAAAGAAAAGGAAATTTTTCTCGCTATTTATTTAAAATCGCATCTACAAGTTGCGGAGTACATCAGTTTGGAAACAGGCTTTCGGTTTTAATAAATTAGTCTTCACCCACTCTCTCACACCCACACTCACCCTCTCTTAACATGTATATCCCTCTGAGGAAAAGGAATGGAAATATTATGGCTTCTAAATAAAGAATCGATTTTGAAACGCAAATCACTTTTTACGTCTTCTATTATGATGAAGTTTCTAGACCAAAAATGGAGTTCAAAGTTAAGACTTGAGTCCGCAAAATCTACAAAGCGAACAAAAGATGCTGGGAATTCTATAATGTAGGGATTTTCTTTAGCAGCAGTTAATAAAAGTTCTTTTACTTTTTCAGTATCACTCCCATAGGCAACACCTACATTAATGGAGAATCGAACTTTGTCATCAAAGTGAGACCAATTGGTAACGGAGTCCACCACCATCTTAGAATTGGGTACGATCATGGTAATGTTTTGTCGACCTTCAATAATGGAAGCTCTAAGTCCAATCTTTTTAACGGTTCCTACAGTATCTCCTATTTGCACGGTATCTCCCACTTCAACCGTTCTTTCAAAAAGTAAAATTAGACCGGAAAAGAAATCATTAAATGTTTGTTGCAATCCTAAACCAACACCAACTAACAATGCGGCGGCACCACCATAGATCAAGGTCATTTTTACGCCAAGTGTATCTAAGGCAATAAAAGCAGCAACTACATAAATAACATATTTTAATAATTGATTGACTGCAAATTGAGACCCAATATTTATATTTTTTTGACGGTAGTATCCAAACAAAAATATTTGGGTAACCATCCAAATAATCAATCGTGCGACTAGGAAAACAAAGGCGGCACCAAAGATATTGGTAATCTTTAATTCTTCTGTATTTGATATTGTTTTCCCATCAACTATCGTTGTTTGATCCCAGTCCATTATGGTTAAATCCCAATTAAAATTCCTTAGAATAATAATGGCTGCAATTACGTAAAGTAAATACTGAACGATTTTAAAGGCTTTTTCTTCGCCCTCTTTTTTGGGATGGGAAGGGCTTTTCTTTTTGGAGGTTTCTCGATTTAAATAATAGGGATGAATCAACACATTAGAAATCAACCAATCCATTACTCTTGCTAATTGGATAATTAACAAAGCTTCCAAAATATTACTCAATTTGAAGCTGTATTTTTGACCAGGAAAAAAGGAAAAATCTAATCCTAAACTTATAATGACACTAATCACAATTAAGAAACTGAGTATGTAAAATAGCGCGCGTCTTATTTTGTTATTTTGTGCTTCATTTAATTCTCCTGCTAATTGAGCTTGCTTCGGGAAGAACCGTTTGAGAAACATTCTGTATAAGGTGAATAGGATGGCAACGATAAGTACCGCCAAAACTAATTGAGCAATCGTAACCTCTCTATCCAAGACGTTGAATAAAACTAAATTTAATATTTCATTGATTCTGTCCATTGCATAATCTAAAAGGGCAAATTTAATCAATAAAGATATTAAAAAAATACTTAATATGTATCTAAAAGTCCGATTCCCTTATAATTGGAGATAGACTAAAAATTTTTCATCAAAATAGGGCTCTTTGAAATAATCTAGAATGGCTATTTTTTCGTAGTACGCTTTTTTAGGTAAAGCTTTAAGTTCAGCTTTCAAATCTCCCCCTTTTAAAGTTATCAAACCATTAGGCAAAGCTTGTTGAGATTTTCTTTTAATTAAAGGATATGACCACTCTCTTAATGTTTCAATTTTGGCAACTGCTCTACTTAGAATGAAATCGAATTTTTGTTTACACTCTTCTGCCCGCAAATGCAATGCTTTTACATTGCATAATCCTAACTGTTGGATAATATCATTAACCACCATTATTTTTTTACTTCTTGCATCTATTAAAGTAAAAGTAACTTTTGGAAAAAGAATAGCAAGCGGTAAGCCAGGCAGCCCACCACCAGTACCTAGATCTAAAACCTCAATTCCATTTTTAAATTGAACAAATTTTGCAATGGCAAAGCAATGTAATATATGATGGGCATAAATATTATCGATATCTTTTCTAGAAACTAAATTTACTTTCTGATTCCAATCTTTATACAAAAGTCCTAGCTGTTCGATCTGTTTTAATTGGACATCAGTCAATTCAGGTAAATATTTTTGAATACTTTTCATTGAATTATTTCCATTGGGTTTTTTTGGCAAAAGGGCTCCGGATTGCCATTATTAAAATATAAACAGCAAAGATAAAATCTAAAATAGGAAATAGCGGTTTTAAATTATTTTCGTTCAACTTTTGCATAATTGGCCATAAAATGCACCATCTAATTAGAATGAACGGGATATATATCACTAAGGCGACTTTCAACTTCAGGACCAATAAAAAACTTATTAATGTGTAAAATGATAAATGGCTAAAGGCAAATAAAAAAAGTAGAATTTTATGTAACCAGCTATATGCATAACTAGTACTACTGTGCCTTAATTTTTGTTGAATAAACTGACTAAAACTGTTGGGAGCTTCTGAATACATAAATGCTTGCCAATCTATACAAATAGAGGTATTATTTTTTCCAGCAACGGACTGTATAAAAAGATCATCATCACCTGAGGCTAAATGTAGATGCGATTTGAAGCCATTACTTTTTTCATAGAGTGATTTTTTGTAAAGTAAATTTCTACCTACTCCCATGTAAGGGATTTTAGTTAATGAATAGGAAAAATATTGGACAGCAGTTATAAAAGTTTCAAATTGAAAAAATCGATTCCATAAACCTTGTTTTTTAATGGTAGGGCCATAACCTAGTACCATTTCTCTGTTTTGTAATTGATTGACCATTAACTGGATCCAATGCTTTGAAGAAGGGTGACAATCCGCATCAGTAAGCAATAGAATTTTGTTTTTAGCCTTACTTATGCCAAATGCCAAGGCAGCTTTTTTACCAGGGGCGTCTTTTATTTCATCAGGAGCGGGAAAAAAGTGAACGAAATCATAATATTCTGTTAATTTTTCCATTATAGTTGGAGAATTATCATTCGAATGGTCATCAACTAGGATTATTTCAAAATCAGGATAATCTTGAGAAGCAATTGCTTCCACGCTATGAAAAAGCAGTTCACCTTCATTTTTTGCACAAATGATGACACTTATAGGTATTACGGTATTTGTAATTTGCGGTTTTTCTTTTATTTTAAGTCTATAATAGGATAGACGTATGAATATAAATAGAAAGTATAGGCTATTTACTATTCCTACAATTGTGGATATTAAGACTAATGAAAGTACTGTAAAGCTCAAATTTATAAGTTAATACGTCTGTGTTAAATTATAGATATTAATTTTAGTGGAAAATTAGACAATTTTATATCGCCATTAGGATAATTTAATTTATATATCTAATAAAAAATAGTGTATTTTTGTATATAATAACCTCATTATCAAAGTATAACTCAACAAAAATGAAAAATTTATTTATTGCATTTATTTTCTTTTCCCTTTTCTCAAACCAACTCAATGCTCAAATGGTGGTCAATCAAGACACACTTTATGGAAATGAATGGATTGATTATGATAAGGATTATTATAAACTTCAAGTTTCTGTAGATGGAATTTATCGGATCAGCTATGAAACTTTACTGGAAGCAGGAGTCCCAGTAGGTTCATTGGACGGAAGCAATTTTCAATTATTTAATTTGGGAAAAGAAATAGCTATTTCTACAAGTACAGATGGTGCATTTGCCTCTGGAGACTTCATCGAATTCTATGGAAAGAAGAATAAATCGGAATTAGATCAATATCTGTTTTCCAATCCTGAAACAGAGTTATTGAACCCGGAGTACAGTATGTATACTAATAACAATGCTTATTTTTTGACATGGGATATTAGTAATGAAAATAAGAGATTCAAAGATATTGAAAATGACTTAGTGGACGTTCCAGAGAAGGAGGCGTTTTATATGGAAGAAAGAGTTGATATAAATTCTGGATTTCATATTAAAAACTTTGGTCTACAAGCAGGAGTATTTTATTCAAATTATACTGGACCAGAAGGGTTTGGTCAAAACATGAGAGCAAATTTTAACGAGAATTTTGGAATTAATAAAATCTACAGAGAAGGATCTATTCCTGCATCATTACAAATTACTCTAGGCTTCAATAACGCCACGACCTATCTTAATAAAATATCTGTAATGGATAGTTTACTCCTTGAAAGCGAATTTATAAATAACAATGTCAGAACGATTGAAGTAGCAGTTCCTAATGATTTATTAGCAGCAACAACCAAGGTAAATATAAAAAACGAAGGCTCAAAACATTCGGTGAGTGTTGTAAAGCTGGTTTACCCGCGAACTTTTGATGCAAATAATAATAGTTTTAGAAAATTTAAATTACCCTTTTCAGATACCAGAAGATATTTTGAAGTTGCTAGATTTAAAGGGCAGGTTGGAAGCAATTATATTTTAGACCTTGTAAATGAAGAAAGAATGTTAATTACTTTCGATAATAATCTCGCAATGGTCAATATAAATCCTTCTGAAAAGGATAGAGAATTATTTTTATATAATGATCTCGAAGGAATTATTGAAATCGAGGAATTATCTGAGGTAAAATTTAAAGAACAGAACGAACTTTTAGACAAGGACTATTTAATATTTTCAAATGCATATTTATATATTGATTCATTGAATGGCAATCAAAATTGGGTTGAAGAATATGCAAATTACAGAAAGTCAGAAGCTGGAGGAAACTATAAAACGGCGGTTATAAATATAGAGGAAATCGTAGATCAGTTTGCATACGGGATTAGCCTACATCCAATGTCTATAAGAAACTTTAATCACTATCTTTTATTAAATGGTTTAAAGGCAAAGGTCGCTTTAATAATAGGAAAAGGAAGGGATTATTCAGACATTAGAGGAGGCACAGAAAACTCATTTCCAAATTTAGTTCCTACATGGGGCTTTAATGGAGCTGATAATTTATTATTCGCCACCAATGCAACAAATGCGCCTTCAGTGGCTGTGGGGAGAATTCCTGCAGTAGAGCCTTTTGAAATTAAGAGTTATTTAGATAAAGTTATAGAATATGAAACTCCGCCGGATTATTCAAATCAGGATGAAAGACTTTGGAAAAAAAAGGTAATTCATTTGAATGGTGGAGCTAATGAATCAGAAATCGCTACAATTAGATCCTACATGGATTTAATGGCATTCAATATTTCAAATAATCAGTATTCCGGTCAGGTAACTTCTTTTTATAAAACGAGAGAAAATGCAAACGATGAATCAGAAGCTGCTAAATTAACTAAATTAATTAATGATGGAGTTGGGATTGTAACCTTTTTTGGTCATTCTGCAGCTACAAGTTTTGATTATAGTATTAATAATCCAGAAGGCTTTACTAACAAGGGTAGATATTTTATAATGAATGCTATGGGGTGTAATTCTGGTCAAATTCACTCAAGAGTGCGAAGTTTAAGTGAGCGATTTATTTTAGCTCCAGAAAAAGGAGCGATAGCTTTCATGGCTAGCTCAGGACTTGGCTATATTTCGGCCTATAGAACTTTTGGATTAGATCATTATAACAAATTGGGAAATGAAAATTACGGTGGTACTTTAGGAGATATACTTCAATCAAATTTAAAGGTTTTAGATAGATCATTTGAGACCCATAAATTACTTGCACAACAAATGACTTTAAATGGAGATCCTGCTATTAAGTTAAACTATCTTCCGGGTCCGGATTATGTAGTAGCAGAAAATTCTGTAAAAGTAAATTCTGGTGCGTTGAATGCAGGTATGCAAGATTTTGAGATTGAATTTGACATGCTCAATCTAGGAGGAGGGTTGCTTGACAGTATTTACGTTAGAGTAGAACAAGAACTTCCTACAGGTGAGAGAATAATAGTTTCTGAATCTAAAGAAAGAACACCAAAATTTTATGAAAATGTAAATCCTACAATAGTTGGTCAAGGTTTAGCATCAGCAGGTTGGAATAGATTTCATATTACTTTAGATGTTCTGAACAACGTAGAAGAAGTGCCAAATCCAATAGGGGAAGAAAACAATACTTATATCCATTCGGATGACAAGGAAGGTTTTCCAGTGTATATTAATCCAATTGGTGTAAAACTTGAATACCCAAATAATTTTGGAATTATTGGAACAAATACAGTGGAGTTTCAAGCTACTGCAAGTCCAAGTGTAACGGATCAAGATCAATTTTTTATAGAGTTAGATACAAGCGAATTATTTAATAGTCCAATAAAAATTTCTGAAACAATAAACCCGAACGGAACAGATTTAAATTGGGAGCCAAGTTTTTCTTTTGAAGAAGGCGATGTGTATTATTGGCGAGTAAGTCCAGATACAACAGGTCGGAATGGATTTGTTTGGGAGAATCACTCCTTTATTTATTTGGATGGTATTGTTGATGGATGGAATCAATCACACTACTATCAATATCTAAAGGATGAATATCATAACTTAGATTTAAACGAAGACAGATCTTTCAAATTTAAGAAGAACGTTATAGATTTAAAATTATTTAACAAATTGGCGGGAGGTTCTTCACTACCAACGTTTTATATAAATAATAGTTATTTAGATGTTTATAGATCATTTACAATAAGTGAGGGAATAGCAGTAATGGTTGTTGATCCCAATACTGGTATTCCTTGGTTTAACCCAGCTGGGGGGCTTTATGAATCAGAAACTTCTGATAATGCAAGAATTTATTACTTTGCGTATTCTTCAAATGACCCCGCACAAAGATCAAATTTAATTAATCTGTTAGAGGATGTTATACCAGATAATTTTTATGTTGGAATCATGACATTTGATAAAACAAACGGTACCCTAGGTGCTGAAAGTTGGGCTGCTGATTCTATTGATATAGGTAAAAACATTTTTTCTGTTCTAGAAAAACAAGGAGCAGAACAAATCAGAAATCTGGAGAATGGTGATAAAACGTACATCATGGTTTATCAAAAAGGACAAGGTGCAATAAGAGAAGTAATTGGGGAAGCAGAAAATACAAACATTGAAGTCGAGGAACCAATTGAAAACAAGTGGTTTGAAGGCACCATTAAGTCAACAGTAATTGGACCGTCAAATAGTTGGAATAAACTTGAATGGAAAGCGAATTCTATTGAATCAGATTCTATTTCAATAAATATATATGCAGTAAGACCAAATGGAACAGAACTACTATTAGAACAAAGAATAAAGGAGGAAAACTTTTCTTTGGAATCTATTGATGCAAGCCAATATCCCTTTATTCGTCTTGAAATTCTAAAAGAGGATCTTGAAGAAAGAACCTCTCCTCAACTTGATTATTGGAGAGTTTTCTTTGAACCTGTAAGTTTTGTAAGTGTTAAAGATGAAATAAATGAACTAGGCAGTTTAAATGTTTTTCCTAATCCTTTTGATGCAGGAATTACGTTGGATATGACTTTATTGGAATCTATGCCATTAAAGGTTGAAATTTTTAATAGTGTTGGTGTTAGAGTTGAATCTATGTCTGAAAAGAATTATCAAAAAGGAAATCATCAATTTAACTTAAATACAAAACAGTACACGTCCGGAACTTATTTTATTAGAATTAGTTCTAAAAGTGGAATTAAAACACAAAAATTGATCAAAATATAATTTTGAATGAGAAAAGGCTTTTTTTTATTTATTATCCTCTGGTTTTGCACTTTAAGCTATGCACAAATGTGGAATGGGCAGGACACTATTTATGGCAATGAGTGGATTGAAAATGCCGAAAATCCACTTTTTAAATTTGAAGTAAATGTAAATGGTGTTTATAGACTTACGTACGAGACATTAAAGTCGTCTGGTTTGCCTGTTGATAATATTAATGGTAAAAATTACAGGCTTTATAAAAATGGAGAAGAAGTACATATATTTGTTAGTCGAGATGGAGTTATGTCTAATAACGATTTTATTGAATTTTATGGCATTCAAAATAGAGATGATTTAGATAAATATTTAATTAAAGAACCAGAAAATAAGTTATTAAATCCCCTTAGAAGCCTATATGGAAATTCTGCTTTTTATTTTCTAACATGGACTAGTTCGGAATCCGAAAAAAGAATCTTAAACATTGAAAATGATATAGAAAATTTTTCATCTCCTGAACCATATTTTTTTGGGAGAATAACACGCATTTTTACTAATAGTTTGGTGAAAAATCAAGGACTTCAAGCTGGTGTATTTTGGTCCCACTATGAAGAAAGCGAAGGCTATTGTAAAGGATTTAGAGCAACAAATACTGAAAACCTTGCCATGAATAGAATTTATAGAGATGAACCAGTTGATGGGAGTTTAGAAGTTAGGTTGGGATTTGATTTTAGAACTGTTCAATCACATAATTTTTCATTCAATGATAGTATATTATTGGATACCTCTTTGAATGGTTCGGAGGTAAGAACATTTAAGTTTAACCTTCCACATGAACTAATAACAGCATCTAATAAATTTATAATTAATCAAAACGAAGGAACTTCCGGGCGGTTTGCCTTAAGCTCACTTGTTTTCAGATATCCTAGAAGATTCGATTTTGCAAATAGACCAATTTATAATTTTGAATTGGAAGGATCAACAGAAAAAAGATATTTTGAAGTTGCGAGATTTAGACAAAACGTTGATGGTAAGAATCTTTTAATTGACTATAAAAATAATTTTAGATTAAAAGCTATCCAGGATGGTAATGACACCAAATTTGCCCTTCCACCTAGCCAAGCAGGAGAACTTGTTTTGTTAGATGAAGAAACAGAAATAAAGCAAGTTGAAAAGTTAATTGAAATTCAAAGTATTGATTTCAAAGCACTTGATAATGAGTATATAATCATTTCAAATGATAGGTTATATAATGATACATTAAACGGAAATACGAATTGGGTGACGGAGTATTCAAATTATCGTTCTTCCCAAGCTGGTGGACAATACGGAGTTACTATTTTAAATGTTAATGATCTGTATAATCATTTTGGCTATGGCCTGGATAATCATCCTATGGCTATTCGAAACTTTGCACACTGGGCAAAGAAAAATTGGAATAATATTAAGTATGTGAATATCATAGGGAAAGGAATTGAATATAGCATTAATAATAATGATCTAAATTTTGTTCCTACTTGGGGAACAAACGGTGCTGATAATTTGTTATTCGCTAGTCATGATTCAAATGTTCCTTTATTCGCAGTTGGAAGGGTTCCTGCAAAAACACCTAATGAGATTAGAATCTATTTAGAAAAGGTAATTCAGTTTGAGGATCGAAATCTTGAACAATCTATTGAAGATAAATTATGGAGAAAAAGATTTGTGCATCTAAGTGGAGGAAGTAATGCATCAGAACAAGCATCAATAGCCGGTTATTTAAATTTAATGGCCACAAATATCACCAATAGTACCCTAGGAGCAAATGTGGAAAGTTTTTATAAAACTAGTCAAGATGCAGTGGATGAATCCCAAGCAGAGCGATTAACAAATATTATCAATGAAGGTACAGCTTATATTACCTTCTTTGGACATTCAAGTTCTCAGACATTTGACTATAGTATAAATAGTCCTGAAGAGTTTGATAATGAAGGTAAATATTTTGTAATGAATGCTATGGGATGTAATGCTGGTAAAATTCACACAAATGCAACAACCTTAAGTGAAAGATTTGTTTTTGCGGAGAAAAAAGGAGCTATTGCATTTTTGGCAAGTTCAGGATTAGGCTATATATCTGCTTATCGGTTATATGGTAACGATCAATATAAAGAAATAGGTATCGACCAAGTGGGAAAACCTATTGGTGATATTGTTTTACATAATTTAAATACGCTTGATCGAGGTTCTTCTAACGCTAATAAGTTATTAGCTCAGCAAATGACACTCAATGGAGATCCTGCTTTAAAAATCTCCTATGAAGAAGGACCGGATTACATAGTTGATGAAGCATCGGTAAATTTTGAGCCGCAACTTTTGAATGTTGAATTAGAATCTTACAAAATAAATTTTGATGTAGTTAATCTAGGTTATTCAAATATTGACAGTCTAAATATAAAGGTAGCGATTGAGTATTCAGACGGAGTTGCGGAAGACATTGTTACAAAACTTTACAAAAGCCCAAGAAATAGAGAAAGCTACACTTTTGAATTACCTGCTTTTAATAGAAAAGTTTCCGGGTTTACGAAATTTTATATCACTGTAGATGTAGACAATAATATAGATGAATATCCTCAGCCAGTTGCTGAAAACAACAATGAATTAATTTCTGCAAACGGGAGTAGGGGAATCGAAGTCTTTTTATTTGCAAAGGAAACTACACCTATATTTCCTATTGAATTTGGAATTTCAAATAATGTAAACCTCGAATTAAAAGCATCAACCTCTGATCCATTTCAAGAAGACCAAATTACCGTTTTCGAAATAGATACTGTTGAAACATTTAATAGCTCTTTCAAACAAAGACATGAAACTAGCCAGCGGGGTGGACTCGTCTCTTGGAATCCAGAAATTAATTTCGAAGATGAAAGAGTTTATTATTGGCGAGTTTCGCCAGATTCAACAGACAATGTAGGTTATGCGTGGAAGAGCTCTTCCTTTGTCTTTTTAGAAAATGAAAGTGGCATATGGAATCAATCCCACTATTACCAATATTTAAAAAATGATCTTTCAAATATTGAATTAGATAGAAGTGATAACTTTTCATTTAAAGAAAGTATAAATGATATCAGTTTATTAAATAAGCGTTTTGCTGGTACCTTTCCACCTTCTATTTCAGTTAATGGTGGCTTTTTAGACAATTACCGAACGGGTACTGTCAGAGCAGGGATTGGTTTTACGGTGTTTGATCCTGTAACAGGCGAGGTATGGCCGGTTACTCCTGGAGGATTATATGATTCTTATGGTTTACCAGCAGCAAGGATTTATTATTTTGCCTATAAAACGGACAGCCAAGTAGAACGCGCAAAAGCAATTAACTTCTTAAATAATGTAGTACCTGAAAATGCGGTTGTTGCGGTAACCACTTTTCATAGTAATAATAATAGTTATAGCCCTGAAGAATGGGCTGCGGACTCCTTATTCTCCGGAACTAATTTATATAAAGTTTTAGAGGAGCAAGGTGCGATGCAGGTTAGAGATTTAGAAACAGAAGGAAAAAAACCATATCTATTTGTCTATAGAAAAGGCAGAGGGCCGATGGGAGAAGTTAAAGGGGAATTAGAAAATAGTATAATTAATTTAGATGTAAGTTTTCCGGTAACAAGATCAGAAGGGAGTATGCAATCTGTGGAAGTTGGACCGGCTACCAAATGGGAACAATTGACATGGGAGGTAGAGGATTTAGAAGCTTTAGATGAATATGAAGTTCAGATATTTGGTAAAAGAAGTAATGATAACTTTGATGAATTAATATTGAGTAGCGACAGCGATATTGATCTTACTGGGATTGATGCAAGCATTTATGAAATATTAAGAATAGATTTTATTGCAAGAGATACTGGAGCCATGAGGACTGCAGTTGATTTAAAAAATTGGAGAGTATTGTATGAAGAAATTCCTGAATTAGCATTAAATCCAAATGCTACATTTAGTTTTAGGTCTGATACCTTACAGCAAGGAGATTCTGTTAGGGTGAGCTTAGCAGTAGATAATATTAGTAATTCCGCTATGGATAGTGTACTCATTGCTTATACACTGAGATTTCCTGACAATTCAGAAAGAATTGAAACACAAAGAATACAACCTATAGCTGCTGGAGAGCAAGTTGTTTTAGAATTTAGTACAGCCATAGGTATTAATTTTGGATCACATAGTTTAATTGTCGATGTTAATCCAAACGATGATCAGAGAGAAAAATTTCATTTTAATAATGTTGGGGTATATAACTTCTACGTAGAAGGAGATAGTCGAAACCCAATTCTAGATGTAACTTTTGATGGAGCACACATTATTAATGGAGACTTAGTTTCTAGTGAACCACTAATTAAAATTGAATTGAATGATGAGAATAAATTTTTGGCCTTAGTCGATACTTCATTAATGGAAGTGGGTTTAATTTACCCAGGTACAAATAATCCAGTTTTTCAAAGTTATAATGATGGCAAGTTGGTATTTTATCCGGCGAACACCGATAATTTAGAAAGAGAAAATAAAGCAGTTATTGATTTTTTCCCTGGTCAATTAGAAGACGGTATTTATACTTTGGTAATTCTAGCGAGAGATCAAAGCGGAAATATTTCTGGACCTGAGGCTTATCGTGTTTCTTTTGAGGTGGTTTCTACAAAGAGTATTTCTAATGTTGTCAATTACCCAAATCCATTTTCTACCTCTACTAGATTTGTCTATACCATGACGGGTGATGTATCACCTGAACAATTTAAAATTCAAATTATGACGGTGTCAGGAAAAGTGGTAAGAGAAATAACTAAAATGGATTTAGGAGAATTGCGCATTGGAACTCATATGACTGATTATGCTTGGGATGGAACAGATGAGTATGGAGATAAATTAGCAGCAGGTGTCTATTTATATAGAGTAATTGCGAAGAATGCAAACGGAGAAGATTACGAAAAAAGAGATGTTGGAACGGATAACTTTTTCGAAAAGGGTATTGGGAAATTAGTTATTATGAGATAAGGTCTTTTTCAATTTGTTTTTTTATTTCAGGTTTCAATTGTTTTAAATTTAATACTTTTCTATTTTTATCGAATTTCATGTATGCAGTCAATGCATTAAAATTCATAGCTAATAAAGCTTTTAATAAACTTTTTGTTCGATATGCAAAAGCAGAATTCAGATACTGCTCGGGATGTTTCAATCTTAGAAGTACGTTAGCATTTCTTTTGTAAATTCGTCTTAATAATATTACAGATTCAGTGGATTGCTCAAAGCCCGAATCATGACCTACAATGGCATGGCTGGCCAGAATAATTTTTGAACCAGCTTTCAAAACTCGATGACAAAGATCATCATCTTCCCCATACATAAAAAAGGAAGGATCAAACAAAGAAAATCGTTCTATAAAATGTTTTGAAAAAAACAAACATGCTCCGGACGCAAAATTGATTTCATAGCTTGCTCTCAGTTCACTATTCACGAGGTCCATTTTAAGCCCAGAAATTCGATTAATAGTTAAATTATTAAATATATGATTCGGTTTTGTAAAATGATAATTTTTCAAAAAGGGGCTCAGCAAGACATCATCTTGTCTTAGTTTCTTATGAAGTTTTAAAAACTCTTGAATGCCAGCTGCATCAATCAATGCATCTTGATTAATAATCATAAAGTAGTCGGCATCTAGATTTTTATAAACACCAATATTGCAGGCCCTTCCAAAACCAATACCCTTTTTAGTTTCAATAATTATTAAATCAGTAGATGCCTCAACCATACATTTTTCAATAGAATTGTTGACCAAGATAATTTTATAGGTGACATCTCTAGCTGCTATTCTAATCGATGCTAAACAAGCTTCAATAAAAGCTTGTCCATTATAATATGGAATAATAATATGTAGCTGACGGATCACAGGCGTGAAAACTTTTTATATTGATCAATTAAGGCATTGGCGATTTTTTTTGCATTATATGTTGAATGGATTTCTTGGCTAATGGCCTTCAAGTTATAAGCTTCATAATTTGCGATCACTTTTTTTATTGCAGTAGATAATACTTCTGGATTTGCTTCCTTAATTACAATTCCATTTCGATCATTTACGAAATCACTAGTACCGCCATTTTGGGTAGTTACCACGGGCGTTCCACAGGCCAAAGCTTCCATTGCAACCATTCCAAAAGTTTCAGTAATGCTTGTAGAAATAAGTATATGTGCATTAAGATATTCTTCATAAAGTAAATCATTACTTTTCTCTTTACAAATAGTAATTTGGTTTTGCAATTCTAAACTGTCTATTCGATCATTTAATTTCGCATACTCTTTTCCATTACCGATAATTTTAAGATGGACCGTATAGTTATTTAAGGAATTATTGAGTATGGATACACTTTCAATAAGTAAATCAAATCTTTTATTTTTAAGCAAGGAGCCTATTGCTAATAATTGAATATCGCTACTGATTTTATTTTTTTCTTGATAATTAAATTGATCTTTTAATAAGTTTGGAATCACTACAATGTTTGCTTTTGGGCTAATCTCTAAAATACTTTGTTGTAATTGTTTTGAAACAGCTATTACAAGATTACTTATATTGTATACCTTTTTGCAAATATTTAAGTGATAGGAAGGTAATGCCAACTGTTGAACGGCTGCCGCATGTTCTGTAATTATAATAGGAACATTTTCTAATTGAGCAATAGCCAGTGCCGCGGCAGCGCACAAGTAATTGTGCGCATGAATTAAATCGGGCTTCCCATTTTCTTTTTTGTAGGCTTTATAAGCTTTTGCGTAGCGTTTTTTATAATAGCTTAACGCTAGTTTAGATCTAATGGGAATTTTTTTAATGAAAGAGCGATAGGTTTTTATGGACTGGATTATTTCTTTTCTTGGAGCTTTATTTTTTAATGTGGAGAATTTTTCTTTTTCTAAATAACAAACAGCAATGTTGATATTTTGGTCCTGTAGTGCTTTTACTTGATCCACTACAAATATTCCATACAATGGATTGTTTGATTCAGGAAACCACGATGTAAAAACACAAATTTTCATTCTTGTAAAATGTTATTTTAAATCTTTAGGATAATTATAATTTATAAAATCTTCTTTATATAGTTGAAAGATTTTTTCTTGAATGGATTTATCATAGAAATATTTATATGGAGGTATGGTAACATCCTGCGAACGACGAAAAGGATAAATTTTGTCTCCACAAAATTCAAGAGTATTTTCTGAATATTCAATGTTGTGGCTAGAACTCCTTAAATTTAAATGGGAAGATGATTTTAGTTTCATTTCATTTTCTAATTCAGTTAAATCTTCCGAAATATTTTCAAGCTTTAAAATTTTATGCAATGTAAAAACATCAGTTTTTTCTAATTGGTGCGTTTGTTTTATAAAATGGCTATCAATCTGATCATTACTAGTTAGAAATGATACGAATTCTCGAAATGAAAAATCAGCATCCGCTTTTCGATTAAGAAATTTGAAAATTTTATCTCTTTCTACTGCATGGAATGGATCAAATCTTCGATTATCTTTATAATAAGTATTTACTGCAAAATAAGCACTTACTGCTCTAGCGAAAGGATTCCGGACTAGTTTTATTTTAGTAACACTTTTATCAAAGAGCGCATCCGACAGATTAGAAATATAATGGTCCTTTTTAGTAAAAACTTGGGTGCGGTAATCATGTATCCATGAACTGTAACTTAAAGCTTCCTCTAATAGACCACATTGAAAAAAAAACCATTTTGAAATAAAACTACAACCAGCTTTTCCATTCCAAAAAACAACTAGTTTATTTTTTTGAGAATATAAAGGAGTTGATCTAAATAGGTAATGGCTAAAACCTTTGTTGCTAAGGACAGCCTTTGGAAAATATCTGTAAAGCCTATGGATCGAATTTCTTTTTAAATTTCTTAAATTGCGCAACATATTTACAATATCATGAATATAAATTATTTACCCTAACCTCAATATGATTTAATTGATGATATCAATCGTTATTCCAACATTAAATAATTTTGAAAGATTAAAGGATTGTCTCCTTGCTTTAGAAGCGCAAGATTACCCTAGGGAGAAGATGGAAATCATCGTAGTGGATAATGGATCAACAGATGGTTCTCAAGAATATCTAAATCAAGGAGATTATGTCCTATTGATTGAAGCGGAGAAAAGCCCTTATAAAGCTAGGAACAAAGGAATCTTAGCTGCCAAGCACGATATTATAGCTTTATTGGACTCCAATTGCAAGCCAAGAAAGCAATGGGTGTCAGCAGGCCTTAAAACCTTAGCAATGACAGAAAATGATATTGTTTGCGGCCCAATTAACTTTACCTTTTCTAATCCACCAACCATAACAGAAATTGCGGATAGTATGGTCTTTGTTTCAAACAAAGTTTCTGTGGAAGATGGCAAATCTATCCCAACGGGTCAGCTTTTTACTACAAAAAAAGTGTTTACGGAAGTAGGCTTATTTATGGATAAAATACGTTCGGGCGGAGATATTGAATGGTCGGAAAGAGCAACCAAGATAGGTTTTAAATTAGGCTATGCTTCAGAAGCAATAGTGAACTATCCAGCAAAAAAATATAAAAATTTTATAAAAAAGGGAAAACGAATTGGAAAAGGGCGGGTTCAGATGAGAAACTTGAAAAATAAATCAAAAGGAATATCATGGTGGATTCATACGCTCATCATATCAAGACCTCCTTCCCCTTTTTCTTTAAGAAGAAGGCTAATTAATAACAAGATTAAGCTAAATCCTTTTCAATTTATACGCGTTTGGTGGATGACTTGGGTATATCGACTAGTGAGAGGATATAATATGATCCGATAGGTATTTTTATTCTCATAGATAAATCACTTAATAAATCATTAAATTTCTTAATTTTGCGTCGCTTTAAACTTAAAATCTATGCTTAAATTTGCGTTACTTGCTTAATAAGTTTTCGTCAATGATTAGTAGATAGTATGAATCAATTATTACGAGATATTACATTCAAGCAGTTAAGAAAGAATACGAAACAGGTAAATCCGGAGTTTCCCAAAATTGAAATTGCATTACTTGGCGATAGTTCAACTCAATTCTTAAAAACAGCAATTAATGGTTATGCTGTTGAATTTGACTTAAATGCGAATATTTATGAAGCAGATTATGATCAAATAGACCAAGAAGTCTTTAATCCATCTTCAGATTTATACGAAAATTCACCAGAATTTGTAATTCTTTACTTTTCAGTTGAAAAACTCCTTCACAAATTTTACAAAACGGACTTGTCTGAACGGAAGAATTTTGCGAAGAACCAAATTGAATATTACAAAAATATTTGTTTCAATATCAACGACAAGCTGTCTACTAAAGTCATATTTTTTAATTTTCCATTTATCAATGATGGAATATTTGGAAACTACGGCGCGAAGAATGGCGACTCATTTAATTTTCAGCTTAGTAAATTAAATTATGAGTTAATGGAATGGGCTTCTTTTGAAGGCAATCTTTTTCTTTTCGATTTAAATGGCCTTCAAAACCAAGTAGGTACAGCGAATCGGGTTAACCCAAAATTTTATTATAGCAGCCAATTAACCTTATCTATTGAAGTGCTTCCGCAAGTAGCAAAGGAAATTTGGGATATTATATTTTCAATTAAAGGGACAAAACTTAATAAGTGTTTGATTTTAGATTTAGATAATACAACTTGGGGAGGAGTGATTGGAGATGATGGGATGGAGGGTATTCAAATTGGTGATTTAGGAATTGGAAGGATATTTACTGATTTACAATTGTGGGCCAAAGAGCTAAAGAGAAGAGGAATTATACTATGTGTTTGCAGTAAAAATACCGATCATATTGCAAAGGAGCCTTTTGAAAAGCATCCAGATATGGTTTTAAAATTGGATGACATTTCGGTCTTTGTTGCGAATTGGGAAAATAAAGCAGATAACATCCGACACATAAAAGAGGTCTTGAATATAGGTTTTGACTCTATGGTTTTTATTGATGATAATCCTTTCGAACGAAATCTAGTTAGAACGGAAATACCTGAAGTAACGGTACCTGAATTGCCAAAGGATTCAGCAGAATATTTATCTTTTTTAAGAACGTTAAATTTATTTGAAACGGCTTCTGTCTCTAAAGAAGATTCAAGTAGAACACAAAAATATCAGGAGGAAGCCAAAAGATTAAATAATAAAAAGTCCTACAAGTCAATTGATGATTATTTAGGGAGCTTAGATATGGTAGGGGAGATAGCTGCCTTTCAAGAATTTTCTATTCCAAGAATAGCCCAACTTACTCAACGTTCAAATCAATTTAATTTACGTACTATAAGATATACTGAAGAAGATATTAAAAAGATAACTTCTAATCAAGAAGACTTCATGACCTTTCAAATAAAACTGGAAGATAAGTATGGAGAATATGGCCTTATTAGTTTAGTGATAGGAGAGAAAAAGGGAACCCAACTATTTTTAGATACTTGGATTATGTCCTGTAGAGTTTTAAAAAGAGGAGTTGAAAAATTTGTATTAAATCAAATTGTTGAAGAATGTAAATTGCAAGGGATTCAAGAAATTACTGGAGAATGGCTAGAAACGAAAAAAAATATTATTGTAAAAGATCATTATAAGGATTTAGGATTTACTTTTAAAGGAGATTTCTGGAGATTGAATGTATCCACTTTTACACCAAATAAAAATTACATAGCATTAAAATCTTAATTTTAAATATTGCCTAAATGGAACAAGTTTCAAAATTTAACCAAACCAAGTACCCTATCCAATTTGAAATACTAGAGAGTATTAAGGAAAAAAATCCAAGACACTACAAGAAGTTGGCGTCTAGCCTTAAAGGACTCCCTGATGAATTTTATGAAAGAGGTGAATCTTTTTTTGCACAATACAAAGCATGGTCTGCAACGACAGGAAGAAATTTAGAATACGGAATTGATTCTTATCTGAAAATGGTATCTGATACCATGTTTGAACAAATTAGGTTCATGCAGACAGGCGAGTACACCTGCAAAAATTTTGAAGATGCATTAGAAAATGTTTATAACAATCCTGACGTAATGGAATATTATATGCACGGTCTAATGTTATCACAATTTTTATGGAAACACCATTATGCAATATTTAAATATTTTACAGGAAACCTAGCTACACATGCAACTAATGTAAATTCTTATTTAGAAATTGGTGGAGGTCATGGCCTTTATTTAGCAGAGGCTATTGAAATCATAGGAGAAGGAAAACATTACGATTTGGTTGACATTAGTCAAAGTTCAATTGACATTGCGAAATCATTTATCGTAGACAAAGGAGTTAATTTCTTCCTTCAAGATATTTATAAATACGAAACGGAAAATAAATATGATTTTATAACAATGGGAGAGGTTTTGGAACATGTAGAGGATCCTGTTTCATTATTGGGTCAAATCCATAGACTTTTAGCAGATGATGGAACTGCGTTTATTACCACTCCAGCTAATGCACCTGCAATTGATCATATTTATTTATTCAATGATGCAGAGCATATTATCCGAATTATTGATGAAGCCGGATTTAAAGTAGTGAATGATATTAGATTATATACAGAAGACCTTCCAGAAGAAAAAGCAAAAGAACTTAAAATTCCATTAATGTATGGAGCATTTATAACAAAAAAATAATTAACAATGAGTCAAGATATATTAAATCAAATTCAAGAAATTTTTAGAAACCTTATTGATGAAGAAGACATCAATTTAACTAATGAGACTACAGCAGAGGATGTTGAAGATTGGGATTCTTTAGTTCACATCCAATTAGTGGTTGCTATAGAAAAGCAATTCAAAGTTAAATTTACTGCTTCTGAAATTGAGAAATTCAATAAGGTAGGAGACATCGTTGACAATGTAGCAAGTAAATTATAATGAAATTTCACCATACTGCATGTCTAGTTGACAGTATTGAAGAAGCATTAAAACAATACAAACTTTTACTTCAGGATCAATTTATAGTTTCAGAAATCTATTCTATAAATGACCAAAAGGTAAAAGTTTGTTTTATTTTATTAGCAAATGATGATATCCATTTGGAGTTAGTAGAACCTTTGGAGGGAAATGATACTTTGAAAAGAATGTTAAAAAAAGGCTCAAACTTTTACCACATTGCTTTTAAAGTAGAAAATATTGAATCAGAAATTAAGCGTTTAACAATGGCTGATTTTAGATCAATTTCAACATTCAAATCAGAAGCATTTCACGATAAACTATGTGCATTCTTAATAAGTACAGATAATCATTTGTTGGAACTTATTGAAGCGTAGACGTTTGGTGATTTTTAATGCTATTATTAAGTATCTTTGAGAAATAATCTGCCCCTAATCCATTAAAATGATTGAGGTCTTTCCAATATTTCGTATTATCAATTAAGTCTGATTCTAAGTCTGTTTTTCGAAAATTATAATAAGGATAGTCTTTCAGTAATTCTTCCATCTGAGACTGTATTATTAAAGAAGGAGCCGAATGATTTTTCAAAGTAGGAGTAGTAAAGAATATTAGTTGAGTATTATTATTTGAACAGATCTCTACTATATGATTTATGTATTTGATCGCTTGAATGCTTATCGTAGAAAAAGTGTCAATTTGCTGCTCACGCATTTTTTTCTCTATCCTAGGGACCAAACTTTCTTCAATTTTCTTACTGAATTTATTTCTTTTAAATCCTTTATTGAGGTATGCATTTTCCAAATTACTTCTTATAATATTCTTTATGTATGTGAAAGCTTTTCCGTTGTGTGGATAGGAAGCAAACAGGTATTTAAGGCATTCCGATTTTTGAAAATTTTTAATTTCTTTTTTAATATAGGCATTATGATGATAATAAGGAGATAAGTATTTAATATCATTTTTATTGTCATAATCTGACTTATCATTATTAACGTAACTTAACAGATCTATGTGAACCAATATAGTGTCAGCTAGCTTATTATTTTTATCTAATATATCTATAAGTCCCGCGCTATATCCTATAAACTTACCACCGGCACCTAAATTGAAACCGTCTTGAGAAATTATCTTTGGATTTACACCTTGATAAGCTCTTGAACTCCCGAAAACCAAAGTTTTCTTTTTATCTATTTGCAATAAGTAATTTATTTTCGAATCTACTCCAGAAAAGGAGCGCTCATAAAGTTTTTCTAAAGTAAAGCCAAAAGCTCTATCGAATATTAAAACTCCTGAGAATAGAATAGCGAGAAATATTAAAATCTGTTTCATTAAAATTGGAAATAAATAAATTGACTTCCTTCAGATACCCCGAAAAGGATTACTAAAAGCAGTAAAAATAAATTAAAAGAAACCAACCAATATTTAGTTTTAGAATTAAACATTTGTTGATAAGAAACTTTTCGCATAATAAAATGATCAATTAGAATCAAGACTGATGCAGCAAAAATAATATTGAAGAAAACCTGGATATCTAATATTTTTAAATTTATTAAATCTTTATTAAATAACATCCGCTTGATGTAAATCCATGCATTTGTAATGGAATCTGATCTAAATAAAATTAAAGAAATAAGGTAGAAGAACATGAACCCAAACCAACCAAATACGGTCCAAACTTTTTTACCCAATTTTTTACCAATTTTCTTTCTTCGTTTTTTGGTAGAAAATTCAAATGCTAGAACAAGTCCGTGTAATACTCCAAATAGAACAAAGGTCCAATTGGCTCCATGCCAAAGACCAATGATAGTAAAGGTAAAAAGCAGACTAAAAATCATTCCATTTTTCGACCACATTGCCACATACTTTTTCGCCATTGGTAAAAATAGATAATCATTTATCCAAGAACTTAAACTTATGTGCCATTTTCTCCAGAATTCTGTGACACTGACTGAATAATATGGCAAATTGAAATTCTCCATTAATTTATAACCTAACATTCGAGCACAACCTATAGCCATATCTGTGTAACCAGAAAAGTCACAATAAATTTGAATTGCAAATAGAATAGTTGCAAACAGTAAAGTGAATCCTGAAAATGATCCAGGGGCAGCATAAATAGTGTCGACGTATATGGATAGAGTATCAGCAACTACTACTTTTTTAAAAAGACCATGAACAAACTGGGTTAACCCAACAACAAAATTTTCATAATTTATCTTTTGATCATTCTTTTGTAATTGAGGTAATAAACTAGTTGCCCTCTCAATAGGTCCTGCAACCAATTGTGGGAAGAAGGAAACGTATAGAGCAAATTTCCCTAAATGCTTTTCCGGCGCTAATTTTCCCCTGTAAACATCGATACTATAACTCAATGTTTGGAATGTGTAGAATGAAATACCCACAGGCAATAATAAATTTAATGTAGGTTTAGATAAATTTAAACCGAATCCATTTAGAATATCATAGACATTATCTGTGAAGAAATTAAAATACTTGAAGACAAAAAGTATACCTAAATTCGTTATGAGACTAATGGCCAAGAGTCGCTTTTTACGCTGTTCAGAACTATTTGGTATTCTCAAGCAAATAGAGTAATCGACCAAGGTTGAAATAATAATGAGAATGATATAAGCAGGTTCCCAGTTCATATAGAAAACATAACTGGAAATTAGTAAAAGAATCCATCTAAACCTTGAAGGCAGTATATAAAACAAGATATATACTGCAGCAAAGAAAAACAGAAATGTAAATGAGTTAAAGAACAATGGATAAATTATTTATTTTAAAAATAGGGTTTCATTTCTATGAATGAACCCCAATTAAATAAGATTATATTATTTTAGTTTAGATTATTGACCATAGATCAATAAAGTAAAAGCTCTAATTATTCGTGATTTTATAGTTTTAAAAATTCTAGAAATTGAATAATGCTGAGCTCTTTTAAAAATACCTTTTAAATTATTAATTAGTATTAAAATAGGATCTGTCAGGTTATTTAAAGATTGTATTTGATGAGTTTGAGCCTCATATCCGAAGTATAATAATAATCTAGTGCACTTCTTATAATAATTTCTTTCTAAATATTTTGGCCAATTTGAAGATCTTTTCGTAGGGTCGAAAGTTTCAGTTTTTTTGAACCCTTTCCAATTTAAATTTTTGTCATTTTCATTTTTGCTTTGCGAAGAACCGATGACAGGCATATTTTGAATTTCTTCAAATGGATATAAATTAGGATCCAAAGAGAGGAAGTTTAAAATTTCTTCTAAAGATTTCTTTTCATTCTTGAAGAGCTCTTCATACTTAACGACTTTAATATTACTTCTATTCGTATTCTCGCTTTCAATAAAATATTTAATGCGACTTAAACTATTAGAATATCTATTAATAGCTACATCATATGGCCAAGCAAAACTTTTTCTTCCAGATTCAATAGCATCTCTTCCATTTCTAATAAGAATAATTACTTTGGCATCTTTAAAGAATTCATTTATCAAATTGATACCTTGAGTCAAAGGAGTTTTAGAAATTATTAATTTATTACTTCCATTATTAGAGTTAATTAAAAACTTATTTAGGGCAATGGACATTTCATTTGTTAGCCTTTTTTTATCCTTATCCTTTGCAGTATCATTTAACCAGATGTCATGGGTTAACTGAATATATTTTTGAATAAGATGAGCATTAACGAGCATTTTATCTTCTCCTACTACACTACCTTTTTTAGTGGCAGGATGTTTTAGTATAAGCTTATTTAAATAATTTGAGCCGCAACGCGGCATGGCTCCAATTATGAGGCATAAGTTTTTAGAATCATTCATTATAAATATTTTGATAAGGACGGCCTGAAACGGCTGATTATTTCCGAAAAATCTCTATATGCTTTAGGCTTAAGAAAATATATGATAAGTATTGAGACTATAGATGCTAAACTAAATTTTAAAAGGAAAAGAATTAACAAGTTTCCAACAATAAAAATTTTTGCAAAAATAAGGTAGCTGAAAAGCGCACTTAAAATACTAATTATTAAAATTGGAAATATAGGTTTAATTAATTGAATCATATTCAATTTTACAAGTTTATTGGCAAAATGCTGAGCTATAAATGAGTCAATAGTAAAACCTATCGTGACTCCTATAGCAACTCCAATTATACCATATGGAATCCCAAGTATAATAAGTAAAATCACACCGATTCGAGTAAACAGCGCAACTTTAAATTGAAGCTTAGTGTGACCAAGAGATAGATATATTGGGCTCGGGTATAATACAGTTATTGGAATTATTGCTATTGAAAACAATCTTAGAATTGGTATCATTTCTGCCCACTTTTCTCCAAGAAAGCCAATGACAAATTCATCTGCACATATTGTAAAAGCAAGTATAAATGGAATTAAACATAACGAAGAGATGCTAGTTAAAAGCATTGAAACCTTTTTTATTTTATTGGTGTCTTCCTGTATTTTAGAAAAACTTGACATGACCACAAATGAAATTTGATTTTTAATTTTAGAGGTTGGCATTTGTAAAAACCTATAGGCTTTATTATAAATACCTAAATTTGTTGCTCCTAAAAACTTTCCAATTATCAGACTATCAACCTTTCTTATCCAATAAGAAAGAGATCGGTTCCCAAAGTTATAGGCGCTATAAGATAACATTTCTTTCAAGGCATTAATATCAAAATTAAACTTAGGAAGCCATTTATTAAACGAAAAGAGTAAAATGGTTTTGATAGTTTGCATTAAAAGTTGTTGTATAACTAAGGCCCAAACGCCATACCCATAGTATGCTAATATTACTGCAACAATACCTGAAATTAATTGTGAAAGTATATCTATAATAGATAGTTTTTTGAATTTTAAGTCACGCCTTAACAGTGATTGCTGCACTAGACCCAAGCTTCCAATTAGATAATTAAAAGCAAGAAAAGGCATAATCAAATTAATCATAGATACATTGTAAAATGCGGTAACAAATGGAGTGCAAAGATAAATGATTAATGTAAGTAGAGATCCCATAAATACATTAAACCAAAAAACGGACTGTTTATGAATTTCGGAAATCTCCTTCATTTGAATGATAGCAATATTAAAGCCCATGTCCTGCAATATATTAGCAAAACCAGTTATTAATGTGACCATCGCAACAACACCGAATTCAGCAGGAGATAATAATCTTGCTAAAATTATTGATAGACCAAACAGTACTATTTGGTTTAAAAAACTTGATAAAAGATTCCAAATGATCCCAATAAAAGTTTTTTTACTGAGTTTTTTATTCTCTGCTGACAAATTTTAATTCCTTAAAGTGAAGTTGGATAATGTATTGTGCTTTTGCCAATTGAAGAATACTAGCAGTGTCCAGATTAAAATGTAATTATTTTCTTTTCCATCCATGTGTGCATCAATCATTTTTAAAACCTCATTGACATTAACATTTGGCAAGGATTGAATATTTTTCTTAGTAAGCGTATCCAAAACCATTTCTTTTAGATTAGTCCTAAACCAAATTTCAAAAGGCATTTTAAATCCAGATTTTGGCCTATCGAAATAGGGTTTTGGAAGATATTCATATAAGACCTCCTTAAGAATATATTTCTTATTATTACCTCTTACTTTATAACTTGTAGGAAGTTTTCTGGCAAAATTTACAATTCTATAATCCAAAAGTGGAGCCCTAGCTTCTAACGAAAAAGCCATTGATGCTCTATCTACTTTAGTATTGATGTCATCTACTAGATACGTTTTAAGATCGTAATCAGAAATTCTTTCGTATAAATGTTTATTTGAATTTAAATATTTTTTATATTCTGGATTAGCCCCTAATTCAGCATCATTTAACCATTGGTTATTCAATACCATCATTTTCTCGTAGTAAAGTTCATTAATTGAAGGCATTGCAATACCCTTTGCCAATACCTTATTATGTCTTTCTTTTGGGGATAATTTTAAACCTTTAGAAAGACCTTTTCTTATAAATAATGGAATTTTAAATAAGGAATTAAATTTTTGAAGACGAGTATATTTTCCATAACCAATAAAGTTCTCATCGCCTCCATCGCCAGTTAACGCAACAGTTACTATTTTACGTGTATGTTTAGCAAGTAGCATTGATGGAATAGCGGATGCATCTGAGAAAGGTTCGTCATAATAATAGGAGAAGCTATCTATAAGATCAAACACCTCATTGTATGTACAAGTAATTTTTGTGTGATCAGTTTTTAATTTACTCGAAACCAGTTCCGCATACTTACTTTCATCAAAAGAGGATTCTTGGAAGCCAATTGAAAATGTTTTGAGTTTTTCTTTAGATTGATTTTGTGCTATCGCACATATTAACGAAGAGTCAATCCCTCCTGAAAGGAAGATGCCCAAAGGGACATCTGAAATCATTCTATTAGAAACAGCTGAATTTAATAAGTCCTTTAATTCTAATTTAGCATCTTCAAATGTACCTTTATAGTTAGTTTCTTGATCAATTTCCCAATAAGCTTTAGTTTCAAATTTTTTTGAACTAAGGTTAAATACAAATTGATGACCAGCTTTTAATTTTTTTATTTCTTTATAGATGCTATTGGGTTCTGGAATATATTTCCACCTAAAGAATTGGCTTAATGCTACTTCATCAAAACTATAATTATTGCCAATAGCAATTTGGGAAGGTTGGGATGCAAACTCAAAATTTTGATTTTGTAGCGAATAATAAAATGGCTTTTGCCCCATTCTGTCTCTAGCTCCAAATAAAAGATTATTTTTCTTATCATAAAGAACAAAGGCAAACATTCCATTAAATTCTTTTAAACATTTTTCTCCGTATTCTAAATATGCAGCACAGACAACTTCAGTATCTGAGCTTGTTCTAAAAGTATAACCTTTGGATGTGAGAATTGCTTTAATTTCATTAAAATTATAGATCTCACCATTAAATGTTAGATTTATATGTTCATATTGAAATGGTTGATTAGACCGAATATTTAAATCAATAATTGATAATCTATTTTGGCCAAGTATTAATTTATTTTCATAAATTTTAAAGTCACTCGCGTCAGGGCCACGAAAGCTAATTCTATCTAGTTTCTTATTAATTAATTTCATTGGGTACAATTTTGTAGACCCGTATATTCCACACATATTTATTTTTTTGAACTTGAAAAGTGTTCAATTTAAAGAACCTACTTTGTTATTAAATACTTAAAGTAAGATATAAGATCCTCTCTTAGAGCAATTGAATTGCCTTTTTTCAAGATATTTTTTATTAAGAACATGATTCTTTTTATTGAAAGTGAGTTTATTTTAAAAAAGATATCTCTCGAATATTTTTTATCAAGGCCATTATTTACTAATGTATATAACAAGATTCTATACTTAAGCCAATTTTTCTTTCTTGCTTTGTTTTTAGTAACTCCACCATGGTGATGCCTGTAAACCCCCATTTGTTTTTCAATATATCTACAAGGCCCTCTATCAGCTAATATTAATTCCAAAGGAATATCTCCTGATATTGGTTTTGAATACCAACTTGGAATAGGAGAAGGTAAAAAAGACTTACGAAAAACAAGACTTAAAGTTGGAATAAAATGGGTATTGAGTATATCTTTAAAGGTGGCATCTTGAATAAATGGTCTGAAAGGTTTATATATAGATACATTTTCACCAGTTTCTATAATCTTTACTGAATGACAACACATAGAATATTTTTGGTTGTCTTCTAAAAAATCGACCTGTGATTGAAGTTTATTTGGATCAATCCAATAGTCATCACCAGGACATAGCGCAACATATTTTCCATTAGCTTGAGATAGGCTATATAATAGATTGAACCTTCCAGTTGGAGAATTATTAATGAATATTACATTTTGTCTATCATGTAAGAATAGGCGTATAATTTTCGGATAATTTTTCGCAAAAATTTTACAAATCTCTCTTGAATTATCTTTTGACCCGTCTTCACCCAATAATATTTCAAAGGAGAAATTGCATTTCTGGTTTAGGATTCCATATAAATTTTCTTCAAGGAATTTCTCATGATTGTAGACATTTACAATGATACTAACTAAAGGATTAATTCCAACTTGAGTTGGAAAATGTTGTACAGGCACAGCATTTTTAATATTACTCATCTATAATTAGGAATTCGATTAATGCTTAGATTAATTATTAGTGAAATTCATTTATTTAAAGTAACTATTTAAATTAATTCAATTAGAGACTTATAGAAATAATTTAGAAACAACGTAGGAATAATACCAACACTAAACTTTAGATACCTTACTCCATTTAAAAGTCTTTTCCAATCCTTCTTCAACGGTAACCTTAGGCTTGTAATTAAGTAATCGATTAGCTTTAGATATATTAGCTAAACTATGCTTAACATCTCCAGCTCTAGTTGGCCCAAAATTAGCTTCTAAGTCTGAGCCTACTAAATTTTGAATAATTTTATAGAGTTCTACTAAGCTAGTTTGTTGTCCATATGCAATATTGTAAATTTGGTTCCAAGCTTCCTTGTTTTCGGAAAATATAGCTTGAGTATTTGCATGAACAGCATTCCCGACATAAGTAAAATCTCTGCTTTGTAATCCGTCTCCATGGATTGTTGGTGCTTCACCTTTTAGCAATGCATCAAAAAACAAAGGGATAACTGCAGCATATGCACCTTTTGGGCTTTGCCTAGGGCCAAAAACATTAAAATATCTTAATCCGATATAATTAAAGTCATAGATAGATGAAAAAACTTTCGCATACAGTTCATTAACCAACTTTGTTACTGCATAGGGTGATAAAGGATTCCCAATTTCATCTTCTACCTTCGGTAAACTTTTATGATCTCCATAAGTGGAAGAGGATGCAGCAAATACCACTTTCGCATTGGCTTCCTTGGCTGCATTTATAATGTTCAGTGATCCAGTAATATTTACATTGTTCGTAGTAATAGGATCAGACACAGACCTTGGAACTGAACCAAGTGCTGCTTGATGAGAAATAACATTAATTTGGTCAATAGCATTTTGACATGTTTTAAAATCTCTTATATCGCCTTCAACTAATTCAAATTTTGGATCCTTCATAAAAGGTTCTAAATTTTCTTTAAATCCTGTTGCAAAGTTGTCAAGTACTCTGACAAGTTCAATTCGATTATCTTGTAAAAGACTTTCAGTTAGATTTGAACCAATAAAACCCGCACCCCCAGTTATTAATACTTTCATTTTATAGTCTCCAATATGTGATAGAATTATTTTTAATTTTAGATTTATTATAGACTCCTTTAATATCAATTATAAAACCATCATCTCCTAGATGATTTTCTACCATTGAATTATAAAGTTCGTCGAAACAAGTGTGTTTTACAGCAAAAACTATCGCATCATATTTTTGAGAAACTGCTTCAATTAAATTTAATTGATATTCTTCAAACACTTCCTTTTTTGATGCTAGAGGATCAAAGATATCGACATTTATTGAGTAATTCTGCATTTCCTTTACCAATGGAACAACTTTCGTATTTCTAATATCCGAAACATTTTCTTTAAAAGTTATCCCTAAAACCAATACATTAGTAGTGCTTGGATTTTTATCTTTTTTGATCAATGATTGCGTCACTTTTTTCGCTACAAAAGCTGGCATATTATCGTTAATTGCTCGACCACTTAATATTACTTGTGGAGAGTAGCCGAGTTTCTGGGCTTTAAAAGTTAAATAGTATGGGTCGACTCCAATGCAATGTCCACCTACTAAGCCAGGATAAAAGTTTAAAAAATTCCATTTAGTTCCGGCTGCCTCTAAAACTGCATGCGTATCTATATTCATTCTGTCAAATATAATAGCCAATTCATTCATTAATGCAATATTCAAATCTCTTTGAGTATTTTCTATAATTTTTGCCGCTTCAGCAACCTTAATACTTTCTGCTTTGAAAACACCAGCAGTAATAATTGAACCGTAGAGTTTTTCAATTTCATTTGCGGAATCTGTATCCATTCCAGAAACCACTTTTTTAATTTTGGTTAAGGTATTGTTTTTATCTCCTGGGTTTATACGTTCTGGTGAATAACCAACTTTAAAGTCAGGACCACATTTCAATCCGGAATGTTTTTCCAAAATTGGAACACAATCTTCTTCCGTACAACCAGGATAAACTGTGGATTCGAATACAACATAATCCCCTTTTTTTAATATTTTTCCTACTGTTTCAGAAGCTCCTAGGAGAGGTCGTAAATTAGGAACCTTTGATTGATCTATTGGTGTTGGAACGGCTACAATGTGAAAATGAGCTTTTGATAAATCTGTTGGATTGCTTGTGAATTGAATATCCCTATTAAGGAAATCAACAGGTTTTAGCTCATTTGAAGGGTCAATATTATTGCGCATCATTTCAACACGACTATCATTTATATCAAAACCTATAACTTTGAATTTTTTGGCTAATTCTAAGGCTAATGGAAGACCAACATAGCCTAATCCAATAACAGAGACCATTTTTTTACCTGAACTAATTTCTTGAAATATTGACATAAAAAAGGTTTGTAACTTGCTTTAATTAAAGAGTATGCTTTTTAAAAGCACAAATATGAGAAAGATTTTTAATTAAATGATAAAATCAAATATTTAGTATATAAATCAATTTTGGCGCAAGTGGTTAACAAATTCATCCATCATTTTGTCCCAGTGATACTTTTCTATGGCCTCTTTATTCATTTTGAAATCAATCGACCCGTTTAATTTCCATTCTGAGTATAAATTATTAATGAATTGTTTTACGCTTTCTAAATAAGAATTGTCTGTATATACGATTAATCCTGCATTTGTTTTTGTAAACATTTCTTCAAGCTCCTTATCTTTGTCTCCTTTGATTATAAGTAAAATTGGACGATCAGCTGAAAAGTATTCATATAACTTTCCCGTCAATCCGCCAGTGTAAGATTTACTCGCATAGGTAAGTAGAAGATTAATATGGCTTGACCTTTGTACCTTAAAGGATTCTTCAAATGATAAATATCCATTGTATTCATATAAATTTGATAACTTATATTTTTGAACATATTCTTGCCAAACTAAGTCGTCTTTACCTGCATATTTAATCTTTACATCTGGAGGGTTTATTTTATCTTCTGCTATCAACTCATTTAATGCCTTTAATAATATACTTGGGTTTCTATTATCTCCATACATGGAGCCAGTATAACAAATATTGAAATATTTATTTTTTTCAACAGATTGATTATTGAATAGCCTAAAAATGCCATTATGAAGAACATAAACCTCCTTGTCATATTTTCTTAAAATATCGGCTAATCCCTCAGAAACAGTTGTAACTACATCTACATTTTTCAACATTCTTTTATTATACCAATGTTGAATTTTTGGAAAAAAAACATTTTTCCTTACTGGATCAACGTGCACGTCCCGATAATCCGCGATCCAAATTAGATGCGGATATTTCCTTTTTAGTAATCGAGCAATCCAATGATCAGCAAAGGGTCGAAAGGAGGAATAGATATGACTGATATCTCCACTTTCAATAACTTTCTTAGCTGAGATATACCCAGAAACAATATAAATAATTCCACCTTCACCTAATAGAAAATTAAATGGAAAGCTATCAAACAGTTTTGAAAAGAAATTTACTAAGGGGTTGTTTTGATCATAAAATTTTACGTCTTTGTTCTTTTTAAAATTTCTATAATCAAAGTTGTTGACTTTAATTCTTTCAATATGATTATCGTCAAAATTGTCCTTTGTTGGATAAATTACATTCTTAACCGATAAGACAAAAACACGATTGAAGTATCGACTAAATTGTTTAGATATAATATAATTCCTAAGCGTTGCAATAGTACCCATAGGTGGGTAATAGTAAGAAAGCAATAATATATTTTTAAACTTTGGTTTAGACATGCTAAGTGAACTGAGTTCCAAATTTTTCTTGAATAGAGGTTCTTATTGCTTTAATCTCCTGTTCATCTGATTTTGGGTGGATTAATAAAACATCGTTTTCCAGAACGATGATATAATCACTTAAGCCTTTAATAGAAGCTATTTTATTTGCGGGAATTTTAATTAGATTGTCATCACAATCGTTTAAAACTACATTTCCATTAATTACATTATTCTGTGGATCTTTTTTCGATATATCAAATAAAGAACCCCAGGTTCCTAAATCTGACCAATTCAAATCTGCTGGAATAGTAACTGCGTTTTTAGTCTTTTCCATAATTGCATAATCTATGGAAATATTTGGGGTTTTAGGATAATTAATATTAATGAAAGCTTTTTCATTAGGAGTATTGTAGGCAGCTTTTCCTTTTTCAAGAATGTCATAGATACCAACTGAATTTTTCTGAAATTCTGATAAAATGTGCTTGACTTTAAAAAGAAATAGACCAGAATTCCACAAATATTGATTACTAGCAATGAAGCTTTTGGCTGTTTCTAAGTTCGGCTTCTCGGTAAATTGCACTAATTGATGAACTCCAGTTGAAATAGAAGGCCCATACTTTATGTAGCCATACCCTGTTGAGGGACTGTGTGGCTTTAAACCTAAGGTTGCGATTGAATTATTTTCTGAAACGTAACTAAGTCCTTTTTTCAGATAGCCTATAAAATCATCTTCATTTGTAATTAAATGATCAGAAGGAGCAACAATTAAGTTTGCATTCGGGTTTAATTTATCAATTTTAAAAGATATATAAGCCACACAAGGAGCCGTATTATTCCTTGAAGGCTCCCCAATGATTTGTTCATTTGATATTTCAGGTAATTGGGACTTTATTAAATCCCTATATTTTTCATTACTTACAATGTAAATGTGATCTTTACGGCATAATTTGAGAAATCTTTCATATGTAAGTTGTAGTAATGACTTTCCAACACCAAGAATATCTAGAAATTGTTTTGGACTTTGTTCTGTACTTGAAGGCCAAAATCTAGTTCCAGCACCACCAGCCATTATAGCAACATAAGTATTCGTTTCTTTATTCATATTAAATTTTATTGTACAAAAGAGTTATTTTTAATGGTTTAAAATTTCTTGGCAAAGAAATTGTTTTAAAATAAAGTAATTAAAGGAAGCAAAAAGCAATGAATTTTTATTTTTTCAATATTGTTCTGCTCATAGGTAGAAATATTCTCGGCCCAATAGATTTAATCATGGGCCCTATAGTATTTGTATTTATTATTTTTGTTTCTATATCAATTTATCGAAAAAAATACTCCAAATGTGACTATGGGAAGTATTATGTTCCGGCTATTGTAGCAAAATTAATAGGTACTATTGTAATGTCTTTCCTGTATCAATACTTTTTCAAAGGAGGTGATACTTTTAATTATTTTAATGGAGGATCTACAATGTTCGAAACTTTATTTTCAATGCCCAAAGTTGGTCTTGAATATTATTTTAATAGTACCGACGAATTTTCATATTTCGCTAAAAAGTTTGGTAGTTATGAAACCAAAGGATTTCACCCTTATGACGCAGAAACATTGGTTTACCGAATTGCTGGATGGCTCAGTTTGATTACTTTTAAATCTTATCTGGGTATCTCGTTTATCATAACTTATTTTTCTTTTCTGGGATCATGGAAGCTCTACCAAGTTTTTATTGACTTTTATCCTAAGCTATATAAGCAATTTGCCTATGGAACCTTATTTGTTCCAACAATACTTCTTTACGGCGGAGGATTGATGAAGGATCCAATAATAATGGGTGCAATTGCATTTTTTACTCATGATATTTACTTTACTTTGATTAAAAGAAAAGGGAAATTTATTAATTATTTACGCATGCTGATTTGCTTTTACCTGATTGTAATAATTAAAGCTTACGTAATTGGTATGTTTCTTCCTCCTCTTTTTTTATGGATTGTATTGAGTAGGGTAAATAAAATTAAAAGCCCATTTTTAAGAAAAGCTTCGATCCCTATTTTTATAGGAGTAACTCTTGCAGGTTCCATTGCAATATCTAGTTTTATTGGAGGAGCCATTTCAGAAAGATATAAGTTAGAAAACATAGTAGAATCTTCGGTTAAAATTGGTAATTGGATAGCTTATAAAACTGATAAAGCTGGCGGCTCTGGTTATTCACTTGGAAAAATTGAACCGACTGTATCAGGTATGGTGAAAAAAATTCCAGCAGCTATTAATGTTACTTTTTTCAGACCCTATATTTGGGAAGTAAAAGGACCAGCCTATTACCCCATTGTTTTAGAATCTTTTTTAACTTTTTTATTCACAATTTATGTCTTTTTTAGGGTTGGCGTTTTTAGATCTGTTAGGTTAATGTTTAAACATCCAGAAGTATTATTTTGCATTAGCTTTGCCTTAATATTTGGCTTTTTTGTTGGTTTTATTTCTTCAAATTTTGGAGCCTTAGTACGATATAAAATGCCATGCTTACCTTTTTATTATGCTGGTTTAATAATTCTTCTTAGCCATGCAAAAAGAAAATATATAATCAAAAAACCGAAAGCTATATTACAGCCGAATAATCTCTAATTTTAGAATTATTAGATCAGAAATTATTTCCAAAATGATTAATTACATCAGCATGGTTTTTAATTAAAACATTAAAGTCCCCAGTTAAACTAACTAAAGAAGGAACTCCTTCAATAAAAAAGTTAGTCACCAAAGTGTTTTTGGTTACCGAAAGCTTAACGATTTCCAAGTTTGAACCTTTTTTTAGCTCTATGTTGTGTACTTGTCCAAGCTTGCTATTCATATGAGCAGTATAAAGAGGATTGCCTTGAACCGTAGATATTGAAACAATAGGTTTATTTGCTCGATTATCCCTGATGTAAACTTTAAAACTATCTATTGCTTTAGTATAAACTGTAAGGTTTTGAGCTTGTCCAAAAAACATTCCCGGATTTGATCTCTTAATCACCCAGAATAAAGATTTGTTCGGAACGAATTTATATTCTAACCATTGGGCATCTATCAATAGGCGATATATGCCATCTTTTAGATTATTTTTATCTATGGTAAGGGAAGATTCATTTTCCACCTTTCCTGTTATTACCGGCTTTAATGAAAGGGAATCTGAGAATTTAAAAATGGAATATCTTAAGATTCCATTTTTAAGATCTCGAATTTTTATTTCTACTTTGTCAGAATCATTATCAACAATAAATAAAAAAAGGTTTTTTTTCTTAAAAGTAATGTCTGCCTCAATTTTTGTTCTACTATTTCTAGCATTATTATTTGCTGCAATGTTTTTAGTAGATATAGTTACAGATTTATGTTCACTGTCATTTTTGAAATCAGTAGAAGAAAACATTTGTTTAATTTCAGAATTTGTAATTAATCCATCTTTCTCAGCAAGGCTTTTAATGACGTTTAAGTCTTCCTTAGAAATTCCTTCTAAAGAATTATAATATTTATCAGGCCTATTAAAATGTCCATTTGTGTGTAAGATATTTAAATGCCGGCTTCTCCATACTAGCTCAAGACAAGATTTTGCCAAACCTTGCGCTTGCTCTCCATTCATATTTGTTAGTTTATAATAACGATGCAACCACGATAAGTAGAATTTCAAATGAGTAATTCTAGTTTTCACTTCACCAGATAATTGTATTGAATCTGTTGATTTCAGAATATTGCTAAGTTGAAATATAAGCGCTTGATTGAGCACATTAGTTTTTTCAAAAAGCGCATAAAAATTTTTAATTATAGAAGACGCCATTCCAAATGAGTCTTCAATGAACTTTCGCTTAATTGACACTAAATTTTCAGTTGGATCCCACAATAATTTACTTGTAATAAAGTAATCTAGGCCTGATGGAATCCACTGATTGCCATTTTGAGAATGGTATGCCCAAAGGTTTGAAGTTAAGGCGCTCTGAATTCTATGTTGATAAATTCTCGATTTATTTTGAGGCAAGTCAGATTCACCAACCCCAGTATTGTGATATTCCCGAATCCCCAGATGATCAGCTTTTAATTCCCAAAGATTTACCAATTCTTCTAATTTATATTTAGAATATTTAGTAGCAATATAAACAACAACATTAGGCTCTGCTTTTCTAAGGCCTGGAACAGCAGTACCATTATAGGCATTGAGTCTTATAAATTTTTTAGGATAGCGATCTTTGATTTCTCTTGCTAGTATATTAGCAAAGTACATAGCTTGATCAGCTATATTTCCTAGGGCTGCACATTCGTTACAAGTACACCATCTTGCACCATCATTTGGAGATACAGAAATTATTTCAGCTTTTGGACGTTGATGTATAAATTTATTAATCCATTTTTTGCTGTGCTCTTGAAGCGCTTTGTTTGATACACAAAGTTGGCCTCTCTTAGCTCTTTTTCCATTTATAAGTGCATACCATTCTGGTGTTTTTGAAAAATGAGTTCCTCTTGGAGCTATTTGATTATAAGAATGCCCAGAAGTACCATTTAGTGATGGTAGCATTTTATTCCTTCTATTCCAATCTGCATAATCGGAATCAATTTTTTTATATTTTCCAACGTTTATTGAATAAAACATTTTTCGAGCAGGATAACTTGGGCTAACATTTTCAAGCCTTAGGCGTTTAGGTTTAAATATCTTTTCTTTGGGTTTAATTTCCCAAGCACTGCCAGGAAAATACCAAATAAAGCCTAAACTATTTAAATACGTGTAAATACCATTTTGTAATCCTAGCAGGGTAGGAGCTGTAATTTTTAAATGATCTAAAGTTACATCTATATTAAATGATTCACTTGTCTTAAATATTATAGTTGAATCTATTGAAAGGCGGACCATATATTCAGTGCCATTTTGATCTTCACTTATATTTTTAAAATAATTAAAAGAGGATTTTAAATCGGCAATCGATTTTTTAAAGTTGAGATCTTTTTTGCTAGGAAGAATGTATTTAACATTGTATGAATTGGAAATCAAATTTGTACTTTGCTGCGATTTTACTCCACAAGCATTCAAGGTGAATAGAACCATTATAAAAGGGAGATTCAAAATTGAAAAAGAAATATACACAGAATTAATAATTATATTTTTTAAGAATAGGATCTAGAATTGAATTTAATTCATCGATTTCTATTTTTGAAAACGAATTTTTATATTTTTTATTTGGATTATATTTTGATGGTTCTAAATTTTTGAAACTTCTACTATCTTTATTTAGTCCAGTGAATGCATACATTTTTTCTAGGTAAGACTTAGGTTCGACCAAAAAGGATTCAAATTTTATTTCTAAATAATTTTCCTTATCGAGAAGCCTGGACTCAAGAGTTGTCTTTTCCATTATATTTCTATATTGATAGGCAGCTAGAATGTGTGGTTTATGTAAACTTGAGTCCCATTGTTTTAGAGTCGCGCTTTCTTGTCCATTCTGCCACCAAATTTTTTCATATCCTCCGCCATTTTCCCAAAAGTCAACATCTAATAATGATTGAACTACTGCTCTTCCGTCACGCACTACATGAATAAACATAGCATTTGGAAAAATGCTTTTAATATATTCTATTCTTGAAGGTCCAGTAAATTTATTCACCAACCTTTTTTTTCTCTGAAACCTCAAAATATTTTTGTGATAATTTTGAAATACTTCTTTTATTGTTGCGTTTGCTGAAACACCTAAAAGAAAATCCATACTGAAGTTAATAGCGCTTAATTTATTCCAAAGGATATAAGGTTCGGTTGGTTTTGGATATCCAAATTTTAAAGATGTCATTTTATTGGATTTCTCTCTACTACCCATTTTATAATAAAATGGGTTGTCAAAAATTCTATTTAAGAAACTAATCCATTTTAAACTTGGCAATCTATTTTGATAATTGGAAATCCAACCTAACGATTCATGTTTTGAAAAGGTTTCATAGATAAAAGATGTTCCACTCCTGGGAACTCCGATAAAGAAAATTGGCTTATCAATCATCGGAGCTTAAATATTTCTTATAAAAGGAAATCGTCTCCTTAGTCATTCTCTCAAGGCTGTAATTTGATTTTAATTTGTTATATGCATTTTGTGCAAGTAAATTTGCTTTATCCGGATTTTTCAATAAATCGAGAATATTTTGCTTCAAAATTTCTTCATCATAAGCAGGAATTAATATTCCAGTTTCATTGTGATCAATAATATCTCTGCAACCAATAGTGTTAAATGCAATCACTGGTCTTTTAGAATTGAAGCCTTCAAGTATAACTACGGGCATGCTTTCTGTATACGACGGAACAAGAACAATGTCAGAATTCCTCATATAGTCCATTATGTTCTTTTTAAATCCCAGTAATAAAACATTCTTTTCTAAACCTTCGTTTTTAATTCGGTTTTTTAAATGAGTTTCTTGGGGTCCTATTCCTAAGCAAACAAGAACAATCTTAGGGTATTGTTTTCTAATATCCGGAAGGATATTTAATAAAAAATCATGCCCTTTCAATTCGATCAACCTGCCAACTATAATTAATTGTTGTTCTCCTAATTTAAATTGATCATCTAATGATGGGCTCGGAGGGTAATTAAACCCATGTTCGATTACATCCATCTGACCTTTTTTAACCAATCCTGCTTTTTCATGAAATTCATTTAAACCATTAGAACAAGCAAAGGATTTATCCATATTACTTTCAGCAATTTTAAAAATTCTATAATATTTATTCTTTGGTGTTTGCTCTGGCTTTAAACAAAATTCTTGGTAGGTATCAATGTGGTAACCGTGTTTAGTTGAAAAGATTTTCATTTTAGGATTTAAAAATCTTTTAATAATTGACCCCCAAAAATCTGCATAAATTAATTGACTGTGAAAACAATTAAAATTTCCGGATTTATAAATTTTATTTATTTCTAAAAAAATCTTTGGACTGATATAAGATTTGCTTATAAATATTCTGTGTACACGGACTCCTTCGTCTTCAAGCATTTTAAGAAAAATTTCAGCTTTTTGCGTGTCCTCTTTTCTGACAACTCCAACGAATTCTGCTTCAACTCCTTGTTCTTTTAATTTAGGGAGAAGGAAAACCATATACCTTTCTGAACCTGCTAATTTTTCTACAGCCTGAGAAAAGAGAACTTTGATCTTTGTTTTCATTTTATCTTTTTCCGCAACCAATGATTTAAATATTCAAAAAAACTTGGATGGCTCCATAATTTTGACTCCTCTGTTAATGGTGATTTTAAATCCAACCGTCGTGTTTTAGAAAAAGCAGATAATGTTTCATTTAACATCTTAAGGCCCAAGCCTAATTGGATTAAAGGATAAGTACAATAATTGTCGTCAGCATTTATCTCAATTAAATCTTGAGCAATTACCTTTCCAGTGTCGATTCCTGTATCTACCTTATGAATGGTTACTCCGCAAAGTTGACGATCTTGATTTACCAATGCCCAATATCCTCCATGTACACCTCTATATTTTGGTGTAATACCTGCATGTATATTAATAAAAGGAGCTTTACTTATATTGAGGACTGATTTTGAAATAATTCGTGTACCGCTAATCAAAACGATATCTGGCTTTTCGATTTTCAATAACTCTTTTATTTCTTTACTATTTACGGATTGTGTAGTTAAAATTTTATCCGCTGGTATTACTTTATCCTCTAAATTATATAATGTTTTTAAGTTTTGGATCCTACTTTTAGATAGCCACTTAATTAGTGGACTTAATAAAAGTAAAAATGCAATTTGCCCTATAACTTTAAATAAGCCAAGGTTTTTAATTCGCCGTTTAAAAAATTTTGATTTAGCAATTCCTTCTTCAACCACCACTTTTGAAACAGTAAATTTTTTAGATACACTATTATATAAATGGGTAGTACTTACACCTTGGCCCGCTAACAAAATAATTTTAAGTTCTTTCATTAATTATTTCGCTTGCTAATTGAGTCATATTCCTGCTTTTAAATCCAAACTTTTGATTTAAAAATTGATAATGTATCAACAATTCTTTTAGAAAATTAAAATTATCTTTTTGATTCGCACCAAAATTATGAGGGTGCCACCACAAATGATAAAGATTCCCTTTTTCTGCAGCAACGGTCATTTCATTTTTAATTCTTGATAATCTCATTTTTTCTAGAAATGACAATCTTTTATTATAAGGTCTTAAAAAGCGAGTAGCTGGAATATTTATAGGATCTGACTGAGCTATTTCCGTTTTAGGAATTGACTGATCATTGGTTAATGGAAGATAATTATTTAATAACCTACAAAGTCTTTTTAAATAATTTTTCTTAGAGTCTGACTGTTCTTTGTAAATCCATGATTTTTGATTTCCTCTATAAGTTAATATGCCATTTTGCTTACTAATCTCCAAATAAGAAGGGTTAAATTGATTGCGAGGAAAAACAAGACTTCTTGCTTGAACATTAAACTTATTTGCGGCTTTATTAAAAGCAATGGAGTCAGCTTGAAAACTATCTTCGTTTTGACCTTGCTCTAAACAATAATAATGGGAAAATGTATGACTCCCCAATTCTTGATTCTTATAGGATAGAATTTTTTCGATTAAGTCTCCACAATAATGAAGTGGGTCTTCCAAATAATCAATTCCAACATTACTCATGTGGGCATATGATGAATATGATTCTATGGAATATTTTGGTTTATCTTTCGGTTGTAATTCTAATAGTTCTGGTTTGTTCTTACATAAAAGAAAACCTACCGTTGCCCAAGTGGTAGCAATTTCAAATTCATCAAATAAATCTAAGAGTTTAGGAACAATTTGATGAACTGCTTTTATATTATTACCATAGATTTCTTTATCCAGTTTGTCGAATACGCCCCAATAAAGCTCAAAATCTAATGATATGACAAATGAACCAGCCATTATTTTTGTTCATTTCTTAAAGCATCCATAACTGAGAAATTTTCAGAATGATTTATCGTGTGTCTTCTTAAAATATCAGAATTTGGAATTGGATCTATTCTATTAATAACTTCCTCTTGATATTCTGTTTCTGTTAATTTGGTAATTTTGTTTAGAACTATTGAATATCCATATTCAACAGAACCATCTTGTGATGGACGTATCAAATTATTTTGATCAAAATATAGATGACCAGCAGGTCTTGCCTTTCTTACATCAGAAACAATTGGATTCATAGGATGAGGCACCCAATTATCGGACAGAATATCATCACTAAAAAATAGAAATAATTCATCACTATGTGAATCTCCAGGGTTAAATACTGCATTCGTAAAAAGCCACCATTTTTCATTATAGAAGAAGGGAGTAGCATCAAAAGCCTTAACCTCTTCCATAATATTTTTCTCGAACTCCCACTTTAATGGAAATTCTGTAGCTCGATAAAGCTGAATAGTTTCATTATCTGCTGATTCAGGAATCATATAATATGCATCATCGATTTTAAAAACACAAGGGTAGGATAAATGGTATTCCTTTTTAATAATTTTTGGCTGATAGTTTATTACTTCCAATGTGCTTTTAGAAATTTCCAATAGGGTAATATATCCTAAATCTGTTTCTAAATCTGTTTCTTCAACGAACACAAGTAAGTTATATTCTTCCTCGATTAAAAAAGGGTCGGCCCATATATGCCCTTTTGGTGGAAAATACTTTTTTAATTCGCCCTTAATTTCAAGTAGAATATACCATTGAAGAAAATACTTCTTTTTAGAAATAAATTTATTAATAATTTTTGAGGCCTGTTTGAAAATCGCTCGAATTGTTATAACAATACTTGGTTTTTCAATCTTCTCTCTATTTGCCTCCTCCAAAGATTTCAAATTATCAAAGAAAGTCTCTTGGCCTTTTGCAAGTTTGCTTATGGACCGTTCTATGATTGAAGAAAATTTCCAGTAAATATTATCCCAATTTTTGTTAAAGGAGTATTGTTCTGTTCGGCCCGTTGTTTCAAATATAATTTTATTTCCAAAAGCGGCGTTTGGTAAAGAAACTAAAGTAGATTTTGTAATGGTTTCAGAATTGATTACTTCATTAAACCCTCCAAATTTTTTCCCTCCGATTCTAGTTTCCCAAATACCCAATGGTAGTTTAGATGCTAGATTGTCATTTATTGGTAATGGATTTAGATTAATCAACAAGTCAACATTTAAATCTATAAACTGCTTCATTGCTTTTTCTCCTAAACTTACCTGGCCATCTTTCTTTTGACCATCAATTATTAGTGTTTTTGAAACTTCTAGTTTTTTAATTTCTAAAGCATAAGGAGAAATGGGATAAATTTTATTATCCATTTTTGTTAGTAATCCATAAACATATGACCAACGCTTACTAGGAACATTCGAAATAATTAGACAACTTATTTTGCAATTTGAAAGCTGTGCTATTTTTTCGATAGTTAATTTTTGCCATGCAAAAATATCTAGAGAATTTAATATAATACCTATGTTCATTTTACCAATTAAAATCTAGAAGATTTTTCTCACGAAGCTTCTCGTTAAAAGGTTTATAAAATTCATTCAAAATTTGAATGCTTTCCTGGGGTACTTGTTTTTTATTCGACGTTTTGTTATAAACTTTGTCATCATTGATTTGAAAAGCGTCAATGCCTACAAATTCCGCAATTTTATTTAAGGTCTCATTTTTATTTTTAAAAAATGATTCACTTGAAACCAATAAAAGTTGATTTAAATTAAATGTATTAAACCATTCTCTTAATTGTAATTCATATAAACCTCGAATTAAGATAGGATATTCATGTCTATATTCAAAGATTTTTGAGTAATCCTGATATTCGTTCTTTTCACGAAAAGCTTTTATTTCTGTTTGTATTTTATCTTTAAAAGAGGGCGAGGAAGAAACATAATGATCGAAATAAAAATATTCAGAAATAGCACGAGCTACTGGGTTTCTAAGAATACAAATTAATTTTATTTGAGGTAGTACCGTAGAAATTCGCTTAGGTAGTCCTGGGTAAATTATATAATCTGGGGTTGCTTCCAAGGTTACTACCTGCTTACCAATTATTTTTCTTTGCTTTTCCATTTCGCTAATAGTAGGAAAATTTGAACGATACCAATTCTCTGATTTATGGGAGCGCTCATTAAAATAAAAGGTTTGCTTTTGTAATGGTCTTACAATTTGTGGGTGTTGAATTAAATAATAGAACAGTGAAGCAGTTCCTCCTTTTTGCACTCCAACAATAATAAAGTTAGGTAGTGTTCGACTTTGTATTCCTAAGCTTCTATAGCCTAAAACTGCATTCTTTACTTGATCTTTAATCGAAGTTGGAAAGTATTTTTTTATTTTATCTATTAAGAAATTTGACATTTAGTACCAAATTTGAAAAAGATCTATTCCTAATAATTTGGAAAGGTCTTGTATATCGGATTTGAAATAATTTTTTAAATCTTGTTTCATATTTTCATCTAACTCAAGCCTCTGAACAGCCTTTGTGTTTTTTTCTAAAATTTTATTTGCAAGATTGTTTTTGTGTTTTTTTGATAAAAATAAATCTAAGCAAAGTATCTTCTTTATTATTTTCCTGTATTTTCTATTCTTTTTACTAAATAAAAAATTATTTAATCCTTTAAATTTGGAGGCTGTACCTTTATTCAAATGATCAAAATTACATTGAAAGTTATTTTTTATTTTAAGAAAATTAAAGATTTCCTCCATTCCTTTATTTTTGTCTTGCATGAATTTTTCAAATACAAGCACTAAGACGTTTGCCTTTCCAAAAATATTGACAAATCTCTTAACTTGATTATAGTACAAACCATGTTTCAAATAGAATCCATGTGCATTTTCTTGCGATATACTTTCCTTACTTTTTAATTCTATATCTATTGCACTAACAAAATCATTTTCCTCGTTACCAGTTCTAAGTTGAAATTGAAAACCAGAAACTGCTCTTGCTATCGGTTCTCTTAATATTATTATAATTTTAGCACTAGGATTATATTTCTTAATTGCTATTTCTGTATTTGGTATGAACATATAGTTTACAGCACCATTCACAATAATCGTTTCATTCTTTTGTGCTTTGTAAAATTCATGTAAACTATTAACTCCTTGTTCTACTTTATTTGGATCGCTGAAGTGATGATAATCCTTTGCTGGAAGAGGAGCATAGACATCTGGATGCTGTCCTATCCAATTGTAGATAGAGGTGGTTCCAGCTTTTTGAGCTCCTATTAAAAATGTATTAATTTTCAATGTTGAAAAGCTGTTTAAAAACATTTGCATATTTTTCAACGATAATCTCAAGTCCAAATTTCCGTTCCGTTAATGCTATTATCTGTTCACTATCAAAACTGTGTTTTAAAGCTTTATTTATGGCATTGGCTAGACTTTCAGGAGTTTCTTCCTTTGATTTAAAACCATTGATTCCTTCTTCTAAAATTTGATTAATTCCTCCTTTTATTGGAAAGGAAACAAAGGGGATACCTAAAGAGCCAGCTTCAATTAAAACGTTTGGAAACCCTTCATATCTCGAAGGAAGTATGACTAATGTTGATTTAGCTAAGTAGGGATAAGGGTTTGATTGATAGCCTAACAAATGTACTCTTTTTTCAAGCCTATTTTCTTTAATTTGTTTTTCTAAAATGGCTTTGTCTGGACCATCTCCTACTAAAGTAAGTTCAATAGATTCATCTAAATATAGCATAGCATCCACAATGCGATCCAAGCCTTTTGCTTTATGTATTCTACCAACACAGATTAATTGTTTAATTTCAAAAGAAACTAGTTCTGCTGATTTTTTTTGAATTAATCTTGTGTTTACTGGATTGTTAATTTCAATCAATTTATTTTCAGCAATATTATAATTTTGTTTTAAGTCTTCTACCATATCTAAAGACTGGCAAATTATTTTATCTAATTTTCCAACTCTTTTATTATATGCAAAATTATATACGAATGGATTCATATCTACAATTCGCTTACTTGGCAGGCTAGATTCTCTAATCACCACTTTTAGCTTTCTGGGAAGTAAAAATTTTAATAAGCTAAGATAAAGATTTAATTGGGGTAAAGTAGACACCACTAAATCAGAATTAATTTTCAATAAGATTTTTTTAATAGCGAAAATAGATGTTGCTACTCGATTTTGATTTAAATTGTAATATTCTATATCCTCACCCAAATTTATCTTTTGCCTTTGCTTTAAAATGCTAACTAAGGATACTTCAAATTCATCTCGATTGAGAAACCTAGCTACATTAGTTAGAACTTTTTGAGCGCCTCCAGTAGTTAGGTTAGGGAGTAAAAATGTAATTTTTATTTTATTATTCAAAGTTTTATGTCCTTGGAAAAATAATGCCATTCTAAAAGTTGAATGAGATTAATACACAAGTTAAATATTGATTTTATAAGAATTTAGACAATTTTAATAACCAATTTAGATATGTTTTCAATTTCGCTAAATTTGAGATCATGAAATAATGGTAAACAAAGCACTCTCGACGAAATACTTTCAGCCTCTTTCAACCATTCTTTTTCAACATATGGTAAGTCATTAAGAGATGGATAAAAATATCGTCGTGTTCCTATATTTTTATTTTCTAATCCTTCCTTAACTTTCATTAATACTTTTTCATTTTCAAACAACATTGGAAAATATGAATAGTTATACTCGGTATTTTTAAATATTTTTTGAAATTGGAAACTTTCATGATTATCCAACAAGTTAAGATATGTTAAGTATTGATCTTTTCTTTTAATTAAAATGTCATTTATATAATTCATATTTACCAACCCCATTGCTGCATGAAATTCTGAGTTTTTAGCATTTATGCCTAAGCCATGAAACTCTTCCGGAGATTTATGCCCGAAATTGCGCATATAGGTACATTTTTTTAAGGTGTCTAAGTTTTTCGTAAAAATCGCTCCGCCTTCAACAGTATGGAATAATTTAGTGGCATGAAAACTTGCTGTTGAAATATCACCATAACTAAATAAAGATTTGTTTTTATATTTTGTTCCGAAAGCGTGGGCGGCATCATATATTACGGGTAATTTATACTTTTTTGACACCTCTTCTATACATTCAACATCACACGGATTCCCAAATACGTGAGTTGCCACAATTCCGCAAGTATTTGGCCCAATGGCATCTTCAATCTTAGAAGGATTTATATTCCACGTCAACGGATCTATATCAACAAACTTAGGTTTACAATTTTCCCAAACTATCGAGGAGCATGTAGCGACATAAGAAAATGGGGTTGTTATAATTTCACCTTTTAAATCTAAAGCTTTAATTCCAACTTGAATTGCAATAGTTCCATTGGAAACATAGATTAAATTATCAATTCCTAGATAGGATTTCAATTTAGATTCAAGTTCTTTTAACACGGGACCATTATTAGTCAACCAATTGTTATCCCATATTTTATTTAATAAATTAGAATACAGTTCAATTGGAGGTAAAAAGGGTTTTGTTACTGTAATTTTACTCATGATATTTAATTAGGTGGATTTAAGCATTTTGGATAGAATGTTTTTTAAATCCTTTATTCCAGGTGCGTTGAGGGCAAATGAAATAATGCTATAAGCCATTATTGAAATGATAGTATTGAAACAAAATAAAATAAAATGGTTTGTTAAAATTAATTTTTCCGTAACTGTATGTACAGCCAATATGATTGTACTTGCTATAAATAATTGAATAGCTAAAGGACTTAAAAGTTTTAAAAAATTTGCATTAATTAAATTCCCTGCCACATTAATTTTTATGATTGAACTTAACGCATATATCAGTCCTACTGCTATAGCGATAAATTTAAGTCCATAAGATAAAGCAACAATAATTAAAATTAACCCAATTATATTTACAACAAGGTCAATTTTAAATTGAAGATCCGTTCTTCCTTGAGATAGAAATATAGTTCCAGGATAGAAGACAGAACCAGGAATGGCAGCTAATGCGAATATTTTTAGTAACGGAATTATCGGTTCCCATTGGTCTCCTAAAAATCCAATTACAAAATATTCACAATTGATTATTAGAATAAGTAATAAAGGAATTATTATTAATCCTGTAAATGAAGACAACCTGTAGCTTAGTTCTTTAATTTTATCATGATTATCTTGTTCACGGGAAAAGTAGCTTTGAAACACAGAAGCTAAACTTCCAGAAAGGCCTTTATGTGGAATGAGCATAAATGAATAAGACTTGTCATAAAATCCTAAATTAACACCGCCTAAAAATTTACCTATTAAAATATTATCTAATTTACCAATCCAATAATTCAAAGTTTTATTAGCGGCAAGATATAAACCCACTTTTCTAAATTTATGTAATGATTCAAATCTAAATTTGAGCTCAGGTTTCCACTTTGAAAAATGCCAGACAAAGATAGAAAATAGACTAATGTGAATTAAGATTTGATAAACTAATGTAATCACGCCAAAATTTAAATTAGCTAAAATTAATCCTGTTATTCCTGCAATTAAGAAAGAAGTAATCTCAGCAATTTTAAGTTTCTTAAATTCCAAATTTCTCTTTAAATAAGAAACGTGAACCATACTAAGGGAGGATATAATATAACTCAAAGCTACTAAGGGGATTAAATTGATTATCTGTAATTCCCCATAAAATGCCGCAATTGATGATCTTCCTAAAACTAGTAATGAGGCTATTAATAGGCTTATAATTACATTGAACCAAAAAACAGAACTTAAGTCAGTTGCATTAATCGCTTTATTTTGAATCAATGCCATATTGAATCCCATATCTTGAATAATTGTAATGAACCCAGTGAAAGCAACGATCATTGCAAAAAGGCCAAAATCTTCTGGATTCAAAATTCTGGCTAATAAAATTGAAAAGATAAACTGTAATGCTTGAAGTAAGATTCCACCTGAAGTGTTCCAAATTGTAACTAAATATAAATTGGCCTTTAAGACAGGTTTCATGAAAAATTAAAATTTCCAAAGTGTGTTTAAATCTTTGTTTAGCAATGTGCTTAAATGTGCGACATCCTTTTCAAAATATTTTTTTATCAATTGATATTGCTCAATATTAATTTCTGCTTTATTAGCATTATTTGTGTTAATTCGGATAATCTCTTGAATATATCTGTTTGCTTTTTCATATGAAAGCAATTTATTAATTCCTATATATTTTAAAAAGGATTTTAAATAATTATCTGATAATAAAATTTTATTAATCCCTCGAAAAATTGGTTTACCAGTTTGGTTTTTAAAAGTAAAATTTATTTTTACTGATTGTTCAATTTCTAAAAATTGAAAAATATTATTCATTGCTTTTTCTTTATCGGCTATAATTTCTTCGTAAAACATGATTAATACCTGATCCTCTTGAAAATGTTGGTAGAGCATTTTAATCTTTTCGAAATATTTACCATGATTTATGTAGGATAGATTGGACTTTTCAAGTATACTATTGTTTTCACCATTTAACTCTCTTTTTAAGCTATCATTAAATGATAAATTTTCTATTCCAAGTTTAAAAAAATAATTATATGCCGAAAAAGCTCTTTTCACTGGATCCCTTAAAACGAGAATTAGTTTACTATCCTTATTATATTTTTTTATTCTTTCTATTGCAAATTTAAATTGAATATAATTTACTCCTGCACTAAGCTTAATTTTTTGTATGTTTTGATCCCTATACTTCTCATAAAAGAACTGCTCTCCTTTTTTATAATATTTGTCTATACTAAAAAAGTGAAAATCTTTTAAATCACTTGGAGCGTATATATCAGGATGTTGAGAAAGCCAATCATAAAGCGCGGTGGTACCTGCTTTCTGTACCCCAATTATAAATGTATTCGGTGAATTAAAACTCATTAAAATTTAATTAGTGGAAGGTAGAATGATTTAATCTTTAATTTACGCCACACATATAAAACTCCAAGCAAATTATAAAAAATCATGCTTCCAGCAGTTGCTATTGCAGCCCCAACAATACTATAAGATGGAATTAAAATAAAATTTAAAATAATATTAAGAAGAGTCGCAAGAATCATTATATTTTGAAAAATTATTTGATTATCAGTCATTTTTAAAATGTTTCCTACGGACCCAGACAACGAACTAATAAATTGGCCAAATGCAAGAATTACAAGAGCAGTTGATGCTTGCTGAAATTCCTCTCCAAAAAGGCTAAGTAATTGTTTCGGGAATAAAAATATCAAACATAAAATTGGTACAGTACTCCAAAAAATAAATTTGGAGGACCATCGAATAATTTTTCTTAGGCTAGCTTTATCTCCAACACTATGAAATTCAGAGAATTTTGGAGTAGCTATTGCATTAATTCCAAGTAATGCAATCGCCGCAATCAAACTAATTTTTATAGCAATATCATATATTCCAACCTCGAAGGTGCTTTTAAAAAATCCAAGCATTAAAATATCAACACTGGTAATTAATAAACTAGTTGCTGTAGTGAATAACATAGGCAATGCTACTTTAAATAAAGTTCTGTTTTCCAATGCCGTTTCACTGTGGGTATTAAAAAATTTAATTTTTTTAAGTAAATAAAGGGTGTTTAATACTAAGCCTAAATTTACAGTTATAGCTAAGGCTATTATGGCATAGGATGGGCTTAGAAAATGAAAGCTTATGATAAATGTAACTAAGAAAGTTATTGGTATAAGATATATGTTTTTAAAAACACTATAAGCTTTCATCTTTTTAAGCCCACTAATTGCGGCGTTGTTAATTTGAAATATTGTAAAGGCGGGAATAATAAGCGCCACTGCTCTTAGTTGTAACTGCCATGCTTCTAAATGCTCTATATAGAAGGAGCCTATAAATATAATAGAGGATAAGAGAATTGCTAAAGGCAAGCTTATTTTTATAGTTTGTAAATAAATTGACTTTATTTTACCATAGTTATTTTCTTTTGCAAATGCTGAAAAATATTTAATTAAGACTGCATCAAATCCAAAAATAGTAAAGACGGTTATCACATTTACAATCGTAAACAAATAGGCAAACCTACCATATGCTTCCGCTTTTAGGTTTACTGATAAATACCAAGAAAATAGGTACAGGGCAAGTATACCCAATAATTTAGTAAAAAAAAATACCCCACTTCCTTTCACCATCTCAAGAAAATGGGCATCTCCAAGTAGCCTAGTTACTTTCGCCTTTCCACTTTTGAACATCAAAGTTGAGTACTCATTTTATTGATATAATACAATCTATCTAAATTTAGAAATTCGAAATTTTTAAAACTTGCGTAAAAAGACCAAAAGGTATTTCTATCCTGTGGAGTTACCTTAATAACACTTAAACCATTAGTTAACTTCTTGGCATTTACTTGCTTTCCATTTTGATTAAAAAATGCAATGGTAATATTATTAGGTTGGAAGGATATTTCAGTTTGGTCTTGTGGAATATGAACATATAATCGTTCTGGATATCTAACTAACTTTAAAGGATATTTGAATGCTAAATTGGCATTACTAGTTAAATTAACAATTAGCCTAGCATTCAATACTCTAAATTTAATTTCGTATTTACCTTTTGTCGGAGCTTGTAATCTAAGGTTTTCGTCTAGCTTAAGTTTACTATAATTCTCCGCAAACACTATTTCTTTATCTTGATTGAGTAAAGTAAGGTAGATAATTGATTTAATTTTGTCACCGCGAGGAATAATTTTACCGCTAAGGTTCATTGTTAAAACTTCATTAGTCTCTGCATTCCATACCATTTCATTAGAGATATCCATCTCAAAGTTTATTTTATTGGAAGCGGCTCGCGCATTAATTGCAATAGGCTTAAAATTTCTTTCTTCACTATATGTAGGTACATCCACAGTTAGTTGATATTGCCTCAGATCATTTGAAAAATCAGCTTCTATTTTCTTTTGCGTAATTGGCTTTACAGATCTCCAATTACTCGTTCGCACTTGCCTCGTATTCCACTGTGCTTTTAACTTTGCAGATTTTGAACGTGCAATTAATAAGTGCCGTATCCATGAACTATGAACCATATAATTACTATAAGTAGATTCCATGTAAGTAATGAGATTGTTGATTTTTGTCTCTTTTATTGAACCATCACTTTGTTCCACCTCATTCAATAAGGACAGATAATGAACATAAGATTTATAATAACGTATTCTTTCTAACACGCTTTCATTACTTGTTTGCTTTGTCGCTGTTTTTAAATCTCTTAATGCCATCGGTATTTCAAAAACAGGGGTATATTGTTTACTCCATCTTGTTACCATAGACTGCATGGAGGCTGATGCATTTTTAAAACTTTGACTAAAAAATTCGTCCACAAGATTGTTGACAGAAAGTGTATTATCCCACATTAATCTAGCCGCTAAATAATTGGCTAATCCTGCAGATCCGTTTGCATTAGAACTTTCGAAAAGCACTGACTCTATTCCTAACGCTTTCCAAGTATTAATTTTTTCTGGAATTTTGCTCCAATCATGAACAGGTTTATCTAAATGACCATCAGGTAGATTTATATAATCATAGATACCTAAATTTTCAGTTTTCTTAGCCCATGCGTTTAATAATACTTCTGGAGCAGCTTCTCTTTGAAACGCATAAGGGATCACCTGGACGTACACATTTTTTTCTAATGATATTTTTGGTACTTCCGCATGCATATTATAAGCATACAAATAAACCCAAGCATTTGGATATTTTTTTCTTAATGCTTTTGCCACTTCGTTGGCCAAAAAGAAAACTCTATCACTCACCGTTCCCATTGCTAAAGAGGCAGGACTTTCATCATGGCCGCTGCCATCTGAAGGATCTACACAAATTCCAAAACTTCTATAATCATCAGGTCCATATTTAGCTAATAATTTTTCATATGCTTCAATTCTATCTTTAATGAATAGTGCTCTTAGTTTTGGATTTGAAATATTGAACTTGGTATTAGGACTGTAAGGAACAGGCTTTCCGTCTACGGTTGCGAGATACTCAGGATGCCTGAGTAATAAATCTTTATTTTTAATATTGAATTCCTGCCAAGAATGACCACCTAGTTTAAATTCTTGTCCAAGACGGTTTCTTTTCTGCCAAAGAATAAATTCATTCTTACGATTATTTTTAGGATCCATGGGCGATATTGCGAATCCGCCTTGACCATAGATTACTCTATTTCTAAAACTCGGAATAACTGCTTGATTAAGATTAATATCAAAATCCAGTTTTGGATTTGTAGTCCATAGGTCTCCGGGCATAAAGAAGCGAAATCCAAGTTTTTCTAAATAATAATAAAGACCATTAGAAAGTGCTTGTTGGTTTTTGCCATATATCCAGACTTCATTTTTATCTGCAAGGATATAAAAGGACTCTGAGCTTTCATCTTTCAATTCATTTACAAAAGAGGGTTCAATTTTTCCTTCTGTAACTGTTGAAAGATGAAAAACTGGAACGGTAGGTGAGTATCCAGATGTGAATGTATTATAAATTAACTTTTTAACATCAGCAATGGTGTTTAAGAAAACCCCATTATGGGGTGTGTCTAAGTAAAGATTAAATAACTTATATGGGTCAGAGGTTTTCGACACTAATTGTTTTTTACTTGCACAGCTTTGCAATAGTATAAACGCAAATAGAAAAAAATATGTGAAGGAATTTTTCAAATAAGACAGATAGTACTAATGCGTAATAAAAGGATGTTTCTCTAAAGGTAATTCTGCTAGTTTATGGAATTCACCATTCAAACCAATTGCTTTTGCATTTCGGATGGTTTCAACAATTTCAATGGCTTTTTTAACTTCCATAATGCTGAAACCGTGTCCATTTAGAATAGCTTGATAACTCTTAGTGTGCAAGTTTTCAAAACCCGCGGTGAAGTCTACTTCTTCTCCATCAATTAATAGGGATCGAAAAGTTCTGAGCCCTTTAGCTTTAATTTCTTGAGAAAGGGTGTCATAATTTATACTTAAAAACCATTTTACCTTTGCTTGTTTGAATTGTAAAAAGCCAGCAGCGCGATCATGTGTATAAACATTTACGTCATTACTGAGCGGTTCTCCAAAGATCCAAGCCAACATATCAAAAAAGTGCACGCCAATGTTCATCGCGATTCCTCCAGATTTGTTTTCATTGCCTTTCCAACTTGTGTAATACCAATTGCCTCTTGAGCTTTGATAAGTTAGATTGATATTATAAATTTTATCTTTTGGTCCTTCTTCAATTTTTTTCTTAAGTGCAATGATATTTGGATGTAATCTTAGCTGGAGAATATTGTTAATTCTATTTCCACTTTCTTTTTCAATTTCAGCGAGCGCATCTAAATTCCACGGCCTCAACACTAAAGGTTTTTCACAAATTACGTTTGCACCGGCACGAAGTCCAAAACGGATATGTGCATCATGCAAATAATTTGGTGTGCAGACAGAAAGATAATCCACACCATTTCCTTCTCGTCTCAACTTTTCTATGTGACGATCAAATCGCTCATATTCTGTAAAGAAGGAAGCATTAGGAAAATAAGAATCAATAATGCCTACAGAATCATTCTTATCTAATGCGGCGACTAGGTTATGGCCAGTTTCTTTAATGGCCTTCATGTGCTTTGGCGCAACATAACCAGCCGCACCAATTAAAGCGAAATTTTTCATATTATTTCAAAACGAATTAAAAGGCAAAACTATTTTTGAATGCTTCTAATTCTGATTTTATATTTAAATCCTGATAAGGGAATTTTTCTTGTAATAGACAAGGAGTTTTTATATTCACATGTCTCATTTTGATATTCTGATTTAAACTCAAATATTCTAAGTCAGGATATAATTCTCTTACATGTTCTACTAATTCGTTGACCGCCCATTTATGTTCTACTGCGTTATAAATACCGGAAGGCATTTCAGTAGTCACTAAATGTCTAATTAGTGCTACTAATTTATCAACATGAATAAACGAACGAACTTGATTCCCATCACCGTTAATTAAGATTTGATTTTTGAAATGGGCTTCAAACATAAACTTGTTGATCACGGTATCAATTCTTAAGGCTGGGTTATACCCATATACATTACCTGCACGGAGAATGTGGGTTTTCATTCTACCATTTAATCTCCTTACTTGCTTTTCACCTCGTAATTTTGAAATCCCGTAGAAACTGTTTGGATTTGGATTGAACGTTTCATCCACTGGCTCCGGTGTGCTGCCGTACACGGAACTACTACTTAAGTAAAGAAAGTGCTTGATGTCTGCTTTCCTTGCAGCATCCGCTAAAATAGCGGATCCCCAATGATTCACTTGGTCGTAATAATGAGAATCTCGATCAGAATCCGGAGCACTTACTTTAGCCGCCAAATGTAAAATGATATCTATATCTGCTAAAGTTTTTTCTAAGGTATAGTTATCTAAAATGTCTCCATTAATGAATTTTATCCTTGGACTATCTAATTTATCTGAAGTAAAGAATGCAAAGTTCTTTCTTGATAAATTGTCATAAACTGTAATATGGGTATCTGGGATATTATGCAAAAGATCTCTACATAGTGCATAGCCTATATAACCTGCACCTCCACTTATGAATATTCTTTTTGACATTACTTTTTAATTATATAAATCTAACTTTGTGTTTTCTAATTCCCTTTTAATTTGTGAAGCAATAGATGTTGGCAATTTGTTATCCCACTTTTGTTTCATTTTTTCAGGATCTTTAAACACAGAGTATTCACTTTGGTCATGTTTTCTTTTAGTTTCTTCAAGAAAATATTGAGTTTGATTCCCAAAAGGCATTTTTATAAAGCTATAGATTTCCTCAGTTTCTGAGGTTGTATCCACTAATAAATCTTCATATTTTATAGTGCGTACTTTATTAGGAAATTTGATCTCTAGGTCAAGATACCTTTCGGTTAAAATTTTCCAATCGTTGAATCCCCAATATTCACCTTTAGTTGTTTTTCTACATTTGCCATAATACCATTCCTTAGTAATGTCTTTATCCTTAGGAAATTCATTTCTTGAAAATAACCAAGACGCTATTGCATCTTTAGGATTTCTAATGATATAAATTACTTTTACCTTAAGATCTAAATGGAGTAAGCGAGGAATAACTTCGTGATGTCTAACATCCTTAATTGCTAAATGAGTAGCTGGATCATGTTTCTTAAATGTAGGAAAGTCTCCTTTATCACGTCTAGCTTTTTGAGTAAGAAAGTCATCTTGTGATTCAAAAACCTCATCAAAAAATGAAATCCATTCTTCTTGGCTACTGTTTTCATCAACTTGATTTTTGAATGCGTATGAAAATAATGGCGCCATTTTAAAAGAAACAAGTGGTGATGAATCAATAAGTTGACTTAACCAACTTGTGCCTGACCGTGGCATCCCGCATATCCATATTACACTTTTAGGTTTCAATTTTTATTTATAGGTTTTAAATTTGGAATAAATAAAACAGGTGGTTGAAAATCAATTGCGATTGCAGATAATTTTACTTTAATTCATCATCTAATAGGAGTATACTTTGCTTTTTAGTAAAATTCATACTCTTATTTTTTCACCTACACAATCAATTATAAATTCGCAAACAGTCACTTATTTAATTTTTTTAAATGGTGCACAAAGGTTTTGACTAAAGTTCCATTCTCTTGTAAATCATTGAATAATTTTAAAATAGTTTCTAATTGATTTACAATAAGTTTATCACTAATGTGACCTTTTGCTCTAGAAATATTTAAAAATTGATGAAATAAAGAAATTCCTTTAGTATCTATTATTTCAAGACCATTTCTATTGTAATAATCCTCAAAATCTTTTACTTTACGGGACGGGAAATAGTGTTGTGTAACTTTATCAGTTTCCTTAAACTGACCGGTTTTAGCTGTTTTAATAAAGTCGTCAAAACCATTGAAAATTAATGCTCTTAATAAAAGGGCCTCATAATTATGATCCGTTATTATTGCTTCACCATCAGGTTTTATTTTGGAAACTATTTTTTTCAAAGCATCCTCTTCTTTCGCTCCTAGATAATAAAGCACATTTATAATCAAGGCCATATCTAAAGAATTATCCTTTATAGGTAATTCATTTACACTCGAATGGATTAAAAGAACCTTTTCCAATTGATTTATTTCCCTTAAATAATTTTGCAGTGAAAATAGCGCCATTTTATGAGAATCAAGAGCCACAATTTTATTAAATCCTTGATCTAAAAGATAAGCTACAAATCGTCCATCATCACATCCCAAGTCCGCGACCACTAAATCTTTTGGCAAATCACTTAAATATGCAGTGAAAATTTTTTCATAAGAAGGTTTTTCCCAATTGGCTTGATGTGTTTTGCTTTTAGATAGTTCCCTTAGGTTAGCGCCTTTCGATTTTGACTCATGAAACAACTTTCCTTCATCATAAAAAATATGCCCCTGCACTATTCCATCAGAATGTATCTCAGCAGTTGACGCGAGTATATCATTTTTCCAACTCACTATTTAAGAATTAGATTTACGTGTTTGTACATATTATTTAATAGAGAATGCATTTCTTCAAAGGTATCAAAGGATAATAATAACAATCCTATTCGAAATGAGGAATTAATGAAGGTTTTTACTTCATCTCCTTGCCTCGGCCGAATTGATTTATAAATGATTTTACTTTCTAATTCTGCAGAAAAGGCTATTTTTTGAAAAAGACCGTCTTTTGTCGAATGGAGTACATAGTGGGCGAAAAATCCGCTTGGATTTGTAACCAATTCTTCTGGAGTAATTGGGTCATTGAAATGTTGCTTCATTGAAATACTAATCAAATCAATCCCTGATCTCATCGAAAAAATGTTATTAAGAAGATTCCCTCCGTTTCTTGCGCCTATATCTATAATATATGGTCCTTTTCCCGCAACCTCTAAAACATCCACATTAAAAACACCAGTAGTAATGTTTTGATGTTTAAAAATTTTCTCTAAATCTATATTTGCTTGTTCTAGAAATGCATCCGATTTTGAAGAAGGTAAAGAAACAGACCTAGGAACTAAACCATTTAGACTATTATTAAAGTGTACATCACCATAACAAGAAAAAATAATTTTATGATCTTGGATCACTACATCTCCAGTTAAAAGTTTTCCATCTCTAATTAAATTCTCTTCAACAATCACTTTCTTTGCTCTAGAAAAATCAAATGCACTTTTAAACTTTTTCCCTAGGTCCTCACTTTCATTATTAATTATAAACACTCCTTTACTCCCTGAAGAATCCACGGGCTTTATGATGAAGTTTTTACCTTTATGGTTATCAAGAAAAGCTCTTAACTCATCCTCAGAATAAACTTCATCAAAAAAAGGATAATTAATTTTTAATTCTCGTTGAATGGATCTAAAAATTACTTTGTCTGAGACGTTCTTTACACTCTCAAAAGAGTTTCCAGGAATGCCCAGCTTATCACTTACATAAGCGGCCGTAAGTGCTCCAGGATCTGAAGCATAAGATGATATAGCATCAATATTTAACTTTTTAGCTAAGGCTAGAACACCATCAAGATCCGTAGTACTCACATTGTGATATTCATCAGCTATCTTATGTCCTGGATTACTAGGTAAATAATCACAGGTAATTACATAGTAATTTAATTTTTGTGCTGATTTGATTGCATCAACTTGAATGTCAGCCCCCCCTAAAAGAAGTAACCTTTTTTTCATTACAAAGAAAATTTAAAATAAATATTATAATTTAAATATTTGTGACCCATTACTTTTTAATTAAATCTAAATGTAATCCACATTCCGTTTTTTTCATTCCTGCCCATCTTCCATCTCTAACCTCCGCATCTACATTTTCAAATTTTTGAGTGCAAGGTTCACAACCAATGGAAACATATCCTTTATCATGCAATGGATGTTTTGGCAATTTGTGGTCTTTAATATATTTCCAGATTAATCTATCTGACCAATCCAAAATAGGGTGGAATCGCAGGGTATTAAATTTCCCTTCTTCTTCAAAGTTAAAAGAAGCCCTATTCGAATTCTGTGTCTTCCTAACTCCTGCTATCCAAACATCTTTTTCAATCAAAATGGGTTCTAGTGGAAGTATTTTATTAATGTAACAACAATAGCTCGGGTTAGAGCTAAACAAGAATCTACCATTTGCATCCTTCTGGGATATCTTGGGTTGACTTGATTCTAACTCAATTACATTTAAGTTGAGCAAGCTTGCAATTTCATCTTTATATTCAAGCGTCTCTGGAAAATGGAATCCTGTATTTAAAAAGTAAATAGGTATCCCTGGATCCACTTTATTAAGAATGTCTAATAAGGGAATACTATGCGATTGAAAAGAAGAACTTGTGAATATTTGTAATCCTTTAGATTTATATTCATTGATCTTTTTTTTAATAAAATTTACTTTATCTGTATAGACTAAATTCATTATTATGTTTTAAAAACTTTACCATCTGTAATAACATATTTATCTCCATTTCCAGGGCATGTCGCATGCCCGTTTTCATCAAACCCTAATTTCTCTCCAAAAGCACTCACCCAACCAGTTTGTTTTCCTGGATTTCCAATGATTAGCGCATAATCAGGAACATTCTTGGTGATTACCGCCCCAGCTCCAATGAATGCGTAAGATCCTATTTCCACTCCGCAAATTATTGTTGCGTTGGCTCCAATACTAGCACCCTTCCTAACAAAGGTTTTCTTGATTTGTTCTTTACGATTGACATTAGATCTAGGATTAACCACGTTGGTAAAAACCATAGAAGGCCCTAGAAAAACATCATCTTCACAAATGACGCCTTTGTAAACAGAGACATTATTTTGGATTTTTACATTGTTCCCAATAATTACCTTATCAGCAATAAATACATTTTGACCTAGAATACAACGTTCTCCGATTATGGCATTAGCCATTACATGGCAAAAGTGCCAGATTTTAGAATGGGCACCAATGTGTGCGCCTTCATCAATAATAGCACTTTCATGCTGGAAATATAATGCTGAATTTTTCAATTAAGAAGTAAAAAACGATTTTACATTATTGGTAATATGGGTAAGAATTTCATCATTCATTTCAGTATGAATCGGTAATGAAATTACTTCTTTGCAAAGCATATCTGTTACAGGTAAAAAATCAACTGCTCCTTTTAAATTTTTATATGCTCTTTGTTCGTACAAAGGAACGGGATAATACACATTATGTGGAATTTTGTTTTCCGAGAGATGTTTTCTCAATTCATCTCTTTTACCATTTTTGATTTTAAGTGTATATTGATGAAAAACATGGTTTGAGAAGGAAACTCTTTTTGGAACGACCAGTTCTTCAATTCCTTGAAATGCGTTATCATAAAAATCGGCAACTTCATTTCTTGCTTTTGCATATCCATCTAGGTACTTCAATTTTATATCTAAGACCGCAGCTTGAATAGCATCCAGTCTGGAATTCACACCTACCAAATCATGATAATATCTTGTTTTAGATTGGCCGTGATTTGCAATGCTTGCTATTGTCTCAGCTAATGCATCATCATTAGTAAAAATTGCGCCTCCATCACCAAAGCAGCCTAAGTTCTTTGCTGGAAAAAATGAGGTAGTTCCAATATGCCCTATGGTTCCTGCTTTTTGCTTTTTTCCATTACTAAAAGTATAATCTGCACCAATAGCTTGGGCATTATCTTCAATTACAAAAAGATTATGTTTTTCAGCAAATTTCATGAGCCCTTCCATTGGTGCTACTTGTCCGAATAAATGAACGGGAACAATTGCTTTAGTTTTTTCTGAAAGGTGTTTCTCCAAGTCTTTTGGACAAAGCATAAAATGATCTTCCTTAACATCTACCATGATAGGCGTTAATCCTAATAAAGCAATCACTTCTGCTGTTGCCACATAAGTGAAAGCAGGTACCAGAATTTCATCTCCCGGTTTTAATCCAAGCGCCATCATGGCCACTTGTAAAGCATCTGTTCCGTTTGCACAAGTGATCACGTGCTTAACATCAAGGTATTCTTCTAATGATTTTTTGAAAGCAGCCACTTTCGGTCCACCTACAAACCAGGTAGAAGCGACGGTTTCTAATATAGCTTGATCTATTTCTTCTTTTATCTTTAAATATTGACCTTCAAGGTCCACCATTTTTAAACCTTCCATTCAAGCTTTTTTTAGAGATTAGCAATGCGTTTCATATACTGGCCATAACCACTTTTATGAAGTTCGGCTGCTAATTTTATAAATTGTTCTTTATTGATATAACCTTTCCTCCAAGCAATTTCTTCAATGCAGGAAATTTTCAAACCTTGTCTTTTTTCAATTACCCTCACAAATTCGGAAGCGTCATGTAAAGAATCAAAGGTTCCTGTATCTAACCAAGCCGTTCCTCTGTTCAATACTTTTACTTTTAGATTACCATTGTTTAAATAATATTTATTTACATCGGTAATTTCATATTCTCCTCGTGCCGACGGTTCTAAATTTTTTGCAACTTCAACAACAGAGTTGTCATAAAAATATAAACCAGGAACTGCATAATTTGATTTTGGTTGGGCTGGTTTTTCTTCAATGCTTTGGGCAATGAAATTTTCATCAAAATCTACAACACCATATCTTTCTGGATCTGATACCTGATAGGCAAAAATTATTCCTCCATCAGGTCTTTCACAATCTGCTAAAAAGGAAGTCATTCCTGACATATAGAAAATGTTGTCTCCTAAAATTAAGGCAACATTGTCATCACCAATAAATCCTTCACCAATTACAAAAGCCTGTGCTAATCCATTTGGAACTTCTTGAACAGCATATTGAAAATTACAACCAATCTGTTTACCGTCACCCAATAATCTTTTGAATTGATCATTGTCTTCTGGTGTAGTGATAATTAATACATCTTTTATTCCAGCTAACATTAAAATAGATAACGGGTAATAGATCATCGGTTTATCATAGATGGGCATTAACTGTTTAGATATACCCTTAGTTATTGGATATAATCTAGTTCCTGATCCGCCTGCAAGTATAATTCCTTTCATTGTTAAGCGTTGTATTGAGTTTCGTAATATTCTTTATAAGCTCCTGAAGTTACATTGTCTAACCATTGTCCATTTTCTAGATACCAATCAATGGTTTTACTTAGACCTTTTTCAAAAACTAATGAAGGTCTCCATCCTAATGTTTTATCTATTTTGCTAGCATCAATGGCATAGCGCATATCATGACCTGCTCGATCTTTGACATAGGTAATGAGCTTTTCAGAACTTCCTGCTTCACGGCCTAATTTTTCATCCATGAGTTTGCATAAAAGACGAATCAAATCAATGTTCGTCCATTCATTGTGTCCTCCTATGTTGTAGGTTTCTCCTATTTCTCCCTTATGGAAAATATCATCAATCGCTCTTGCATGGTCCACAACATATAACCAATCCCGAACATTAATTCCTTTACCATAGACAGGTAGTGGTTTCTCATACTTAATATTATTTATAAAAAGTGGAATCAATTTTTCAGGGAATTGATTTGGCCCATAGTTATTTGAGCAATTCGAAATTTTTACTGGGAAATGATAGGTATGATAAAATGCTCTTACTAAATGATCCGAACTTGCTTTCGAAGCAGAGTAAGGGCTTCTTGGGTCGTAAGGAGTATCTTCATAAAAGAAACCTTCTTCCCCTAAAGATCCATAGACCTCATCTGTAGAGACATGATAAAAAACCTTTCCTTCAAAATTATTGGCCCAAGCTTCTTTTGCAGCTTGCAACAAGGTGGTCGTTCCTAGAATGTTTGTTTTTATAAAAACTAAAGGATCACTTATAGAACGATCCACATGGGATTCTGCGGCAAGGTGAATTACTCCGTCAAATTGATGTTCTTTAAATAAACTTCTCATGAATTCTAACTCGCAAATATCTCCCTTAAGGAAATGGTAATTTGGTTTTTGCTCAATATCTGCTATGTTTTCCAAATTCCCTGCATAGGTCAATTTGTCTAAATTGTAAATCTGATAATCTGAATATTTATTTACAAATAATCTGCATAGATGAGAACCAATAAATCCTGCTCCACCTGTTATTAAAATTTTCCTACTCATGATTTAAAATTGAGAATTATTTTTTTACTAATCAACTAATTTTGTGTTTCCTTAGCACTCACACTCACACTCACACTCACACTCACACTCACTATATTATCATTCCAGCACCAACCGTTTCATTTGTTCCTTCATCAACAAAAATGATTGAACCAGTAATTCTATTTTTGCGATAGGGATCTACAAATAAGGGCTTTGTTGTTCTTAATTTTACTCTTGCAATTTCATTCATGCCAATATTCTTATCTTCCAAATCTCTATGTAATGAATTGATGTCTAATTTATATAATACATCTTTTACAACACATCTCGCTTCATTAGTAGTATGTAACACTGTATATTTACTTCCTGTCTTCAATTCCTTTTCGTTGAACCAACAAACCATTACTTCTACATCTTGTTCGTTTTCTGGAACATTGTTTTCTCTAACAATCATATCACCTCTACTGATGTCAATGTCATCTTCCAACAACACAGTAATAGACATAGGAGGGAAAGCTTCTTGTAACTCTCCATCAAAGCTGTCTATTTTTTTAACAGTTGATGTAAAGCCTGAAGGTAAAACCATTACTTTATCTCCTTTTTTCATTATTCCACCAACAAGTCTTCCTGAGTAACCTCTATAATCATGATACTCATCATTGTATGGTCTAATTACAAATTGAACTGGGAATCTAGGATCAATTAAATTATGATCACTTCCAATATGCACATTCTCTAAGTAATACATTAATGTAGTACCTTGGTACCAATCCATGTGTTCTGATTTGTGAACTACGTTGTCTCCTTTTAATGCGGAAATCGGAATGAACCTCACATCTTTCACATCTAGTTTACTTGCAAAATCTGTGAATGAGTCTTTTATTTTTTCATAGGCTTCTTCCTTATAGTCCACTAAATCCATTTTGTTTACGCAAACAACTACGTGTGGAATCTGTAAAAGAGAAGCAATGATGGCATGCCTTTTGGTTTGTTCAATTACACCATTTCTAGCATCAATTAAAATTAACGCAGCATTTGCTGTGGATGCGCCAGTAACCATATTTCTAGTGTACTGAATATGACCTGGTGTATCTGCGATTATGAACTTTCTCTTAGGAGTTGAGAAATATCTATAGGCAACATCAATAGTAATACCTTGTTCTCTTTCGGCTTTAAGCCCGTCAGTTAGCAATGCTAAGTTAACACCCTCTTCCCCTCTTCTTTCAGAAGTCGCTTTTACCGCTTCATATTGATCTTCAAAAATTGATTTACTATCATATAGTAATCGACCTATCAAAGTACTTTTGCCATCATCAACACTACCAGCAGTAGTGAATCTTAATAGCTCCATGTCTTGATAATCTATTGTATTTTGATCACTCATTTTATTTAATATTCAAATGTTATTTTAATTGGATTAAGTTTTAGAAGTAGCCTTTGATTTTTCTATCTTCCATAGAAGTTTCAGATCTTTTATCATCTGATCTTCCGCCTCTTTCTGTAACTCTAGTAGTAGCTACTTCTTCAATAATTTTATCAAGCGTATCTGCATCAGATATTGAAGCTCCGGTACAAGTCATATCACCGATTGTTCTAAAACGAACCTGCATTTTCTTAACTTCTTCTTCTGGTCTTTTATTGATAAATTCAGAATCTGCTAAAACTACTCCGTCCCTAATAAAACAATTTCTTTCGTGAGCGAAGTATAAGTTAGGCAATGGCACATTTTCATATTTTAAATACATCCATACATCTAACTCTGTCCAATTGGAAATTGGGAATACTCTAAAGTGTTCTCCAAAATGTTTTTTAGAATTGAAAAGATTCCACAACTCAGGTCTTTGGTTTTTCGGACTCCATTGGCCGAATTCATCTCTGTGAGAGAAGAATCTTTCTTTTGCACGCGCTTTCTCTTCATCTCTTCTAGCTCCACCTAATGCGGCATCAAATTTTCCTTTTTCTAACTCTTCTAATAGAGAATTAATTTGAAGAGAATTTCTACTAGCATTAAATCCTTTTTCTTCTACAACAGCTCCTCTATCAATTGCATCTTGCACAGAACCTACAATTAATTTTACTCCAAGTCGCTCTACTAGTTCGTCTCGAAATTTAATTGCTTCAGGAAAGTTGTGTCCTGTGTCAATGTGTAATAATGGAAATGGAACCTTTGCAGGAAAAAAGGCTTTCTGTGCTAAATACGTCATTAGGATGGAATCTTTTCCTCCTGAGAACATTAAAACTGGAGTTTCAAATTGTGCAGCAACCTCTCTTAAGATAAAGATCGATTCTGATTCCAGTTCTTTTAAATGGTTTAAATGATAACTCATATTTCTATTTTATTCAGATTCTAATTTTATGATTGGAATAATGAAATTGTATAATTTCTCTACTGCTTCTTCCACAGTATTTTCGTTTGTTTTAATTTCGAAGGCTGGATTTTGAGGAGCTTCATATGGAGAGTCGATTCCAGTAAAACTTTTTATCTCTCCAGCTCGAGCTTTTTTATAAAGCCCTTTTACATCTCTGTTTTCACAAACCTCAATAGGCGCATTAATATAAATTTCAATGAAATTTTCTTTTCCTATTATCTCCTTCGCATAATTCCTGATTTCATAAGTAGGGCTAATAAAAGAATTGATGCAAATTACTCCACTGTTAATATATAATTTAGAGACTTCAGCAATTCTGCGTATATTTTCTTTTCTATCTTCTATGGTAAATCCAAGATTATTATTAATTCCAGATCTAATATTATCACCGTCTAAAACCTGGGCAAAAAATCTTTCATTATATAATTTTCTTTCTAATGCTTGTGCAATTGTACTTTTTCCCGATCCAGATAAGCCTGTACACCAAAACACTTTACTTTTCTGGGAAAGTCTTTTTTCACGGTCAGCTCTTTGAATTAAACGATCGAAGATTGGATGAATGTGATTCTCCATTATTTTGTTTTTATTATTTTTCTAACGGCACCTCTCGGTGCTAATTGCCATGCTCTTTCATGTAAATAATACAAAAGTAATTTAATGAAAAACTCTATGAATCCTATTTCTAGAGCAAGCGTAACATCACCAGTTTTAAAGTAGGCAATTGCAATTATGGTACTGGTCGCAATTATTCTCCAAGTTAATCCCTTTAGGAGACTTCTAAGATGAGACTCTGTATGTACTGCTTCAGTCATTATTACTATTATTTAATTAAATTAATTTTCTTTCTTCCGATACTTTCATAATGAAAACCTAAATCTTTCATTCTATCGAGGTTGTATAAATTTCTACCATCAAATACGATAGGGGATTTAATGGTCGCTTTTATCTTATCAAAATCAGGATTTCTAAAAGCCGCCCACTCGGTTACAATTGCTAAGCCGTCTGCATTCTGTAATGCTTCATATTGGTTATCAGCATAGGTGAGTTTTTCTCCAAATATTGTCTTCACATTTTCCATCGCTTCTGGATCAAATACTTGAATTTTCACCTCATGATCTAATAGTAATCGAATTATTTCAAGTGCGGGGGCTTCTCTGATATCATCTGTTTCCGGTTTAAAGGCCAAACCCCAAATGGCAATGGTTTTACCTGCTATTTTTCCACCGTAATAAGCTTTTATTTTTTCTACTAAAATTTGCTTTTGGATTTCGTTAACAGCCATAACCGAATCTAATATTTTAAAATCATATTGGTTTGCCATCGCTGTTTTGTGTAAGGCTTTCACGTCTTTAGGAAAACATGATCCACCATATCCAACACCTGGGAATAAAAATCTTTTTCCTATTCTAGAATCACTGCCCATTCCTCTTCTAACCATGTCTACATCTGCTCCTAGTTTATCGCATAAGTTGGCAATTTCATTCATAAAGGATATCCTTGTGGCTAAATAGGAGTTTGCTGCATACTTTGTCATTTCTGCTGAGCGAATATCCATAAATATAATGGGGTTACCTTGTCTGACAAAAGGTGCGTATAAATCCTTTAGCTTTTTTTCTGCCTTTTCAGAATTTGTACCAATTACAACTCTATCAGGTTTCATGAAATCATCCACTGCAACTCCTTCTCTAAGAAATTCAGGATTAGAAACTACGTCAAATAAAGAAGCATCCAAATTCGCTAATAATCTCTTTTCTACTTCTTCTGCAGTTCCAACGGGAACAGTACTTTTGTCAATTACTATCTTGTAATCAGTAATGATCTTAGAAAGATTGTCTGCGACACCAAGAATATAGGATAAATCCGCAGAGCCATCTTCTCCCGGAGGAGTTGGAAGGGCTAGAAAAATAATCTCAGATCCTTTTACTGCTTCCTCAAGGTTTGTAGTGAAACTTAAGCGACCCTGTTTAGTGTTTCTTAAAAATAAATTTTCAAGATCAGGCTCATAAATTGGTACATGACCTTCTTGCATTTTGGCAACTTTTGATGCATCAATGTCTACACAGATAACATTGTTGCCAGTTTCTGCAAAGCAGGTCCCTGTTACTAATCCTACGTATCCTGTTCCAACTACTGCTATATTCATTATTTTATTTTTTTAATTTGCAGGCTTCGCCCACAATAGGTCCCGAGAACCTAAGCCAAAATTAAAATGCAAAAAATATAATTTTATACCTTTGCAAAATTTGAGATCCTTCTTAGTATGCTGGGATCTACTTGTATTAATAAATTATATCCAATATGATTTAATTCAATTTGGAAATTCTTTTTACCAGACTTTCCAAGAAAAGAACCTTTCATACCAGTTAAATTTCCTGAAATAATTTCGACTGTTTCGCCAATCGCAATTTCTTCAGTACTTAATTCTATATCATCTTTAATCTCTCCAACTACCGTCTTCAAAATTTTAATTTCACGATTAGGAATAGCAATCAATTCATTCCCAATCTTTAAAAATCCAATAACATTTTCTGTTTCTAATACTTTAACAAACTCTGAATTAGCAACATTTACAAATACGTAACAATTTATTAGAGGAACACTATTATGTCTTATCCTTTTACCATATTTTCTAGTTTTTTGAAGTAATGGTAAATAGGCTTTAATATCTTTCTTTAAAAGTCTTTCCAAGACCAATTTTTCACATTTATACTTGGTATAAACAGCAAACCATTTTTCATTTCTTTCTTTCTTCATCATAATCGCCAATGTTTTATGCTGGAAGAATTGGATGCGGGATATAATCCTTTTATATCCATCAATATTGGATGTGGATTAGAAATAGATTCAAAATAATTCAGATCAAATGACTTAAATTCTACATAAATATCCTTGAAGCACTTTTCAAATTGTAAAGCCAAAGCAAAGCTTACGTATTCTAGCTTAATTACAGCTGTAGATTTATTTTTATTTTTTAATGCTTCTATCATGGTATTGATTTATTATTTGAGTTCAGAGATGAATTAAATTATTTAGACCAAAGGAGTAATGGTTTTAATTGCTGATCATTAATATCCGTAATAAAGTTGTTTTCATCCTCATAAATTAAATACCTAACTTTTCGATTAACTAATTTTTCTGCCTTGTCAATTAGTCGGATCAAGTAATTTTTATCAATATCACCTATTAGAATAAGATCAATTATTTTACTGTTTTTTCCTTTAGAGAAGTCTCCAACTAAGAACACCTTTTCAATTTCTCCTAATCTTTCAATTACATTTTCAATTATCTTATCAATTCCAATATGTTTTAATAAAATCTTGTGGATTTCATCAAAAAGCGGATGTTGGGTGTTAGCCTTGAAGATTTTTTTATTTCCTTTTGAGTAGGACTCTAGCATACCTGCATTTTCTAGCCTATTCAATTCAACTCTAATCGAATTAGTCGATTCACCAAATTCTGATTCTAAACTTCTCAAATAAGCAGTAGTTTTACTGTTTACAAAGAACTTTAAAAGCAATTTGATTCTTGTTTTTGATGAAATTAGTGTTTCTATCATAATTGAGTAGTAAAATTACTCAATAATTAACTATTTGCAAAATTATTCCATGACATCACGATAGAGTTTTGCCATAATTATATATACCGTTGAGATAAAGAATCCAATTAGAAATCCCAATATTAAATTCTTTAATAAGGATTCTCTTCTTGGGGAAATGGGTTTACTAGGGAAATCGATGATTTGAACATAAGGCGTTGCATTTTTGACTGCAAAATTTGATTCCTCCATGAGTCGAATAGTTTCATTATACATAGTGCTCAAGAGTCTTGCCTGCCTTTCAAGTTCAATTTTTCTTAAATATCCTTTAAGTAGAACTAATTTTCTATGAGAGTCATTAAAGTTAGCAAGTGCATATTCTGCTCTTGAAAGTTCAATTCTAATACTATCATTACGTTCTTCAAGTAACTTGTATGTCTTTCTTTCTTTTTCAATTGCTCTATTCACATAAAATGCACTTAAATTTTTATAGAGTACATCTAATAATGTGATGGTAAGATCTTCATTCTCAGTACTTAAATTAATCGTCATAATACCCGACTCCTCATCTACATTGGTAGATAAAATTCCGCTGATTCCAAGGTTTGCATTACCAGTGAAAAATTCATATAGAACTTTCAGCATTGCCTTTTCTGTACCTTTAAATGCTGGGATACTATCTTGTGTAAATTGAAAGTTTTCTAGATCTTTTAGAACGTTTGCCCATTGAAAATCGTATGGAGCAATTAGCTCTTCATAATTCAGAGTTTTCAATAGATGGTTTGCCAGATAAGTGTTAGTACTATCAAAATCAATTTTCTCAAACAGAGCTTCGTAAATTATAGTTTTAGTTCTGAATAATTCAAGGACTTTTGCTTGATTATTAGCACCTCTTCCTGAAAGAAATAAAGAACCAAGTAGGCTAGATTTAGCGTCGGTTGATGTACTACTCCCTTCATTAATAATAAAGGTGATACTATCAGGATAATAAGTTTTAGATAGATAAGCTTTTAGACCAAGTACACCGCAGCAGATTCCAACTATTATAACATAAACCTTCCAACTTCTGACCAACTCAAGAAAGTAATCCTTTATTATTAAGATTACATCTTTGAGGGTAATAACCTCTTCTTGCATATTGCCTGAATCAGTCATATTAATTAACTCTTTGAATTAATAAAATTAATGAAAGTACTGCAGTTGCTTGTACCACAGAATCAGCAAGCACTCTCCCCCAATCAATTTTTTCTTTTGGCTGGCTTTGAATTGGTTTAATTTTTTCTGGAACAGCGCCTACTGTAATAATTGAACCAGCCCTAATTTTTGGATAATTTTTTACTAAGAAACCTTTTGAAGTTTCTAATTCACCATTTAAGTGTTGTACTGTAACCAGTCTTGGTCTTGCTCGCTTACCTAAACCACCTGCATATTTATCTATATAATATTTTGCATCTCTACCAGGGTGAAATGCAACAGTTAGCTTACCAGTATTAACTAATGAATTAGGATATAATTCATTAGCTTTTGTTTCCCCGATAATAGTTACATAATCTTGCCTTTTTGGAATTGAAATTCGATCTCCTCGTTTTAAAATGAAATTATAAAATGAATTTTTATCCAGCAAGATTTCGTCAAGTTTTATGACCATATAGCCAGTACTATCAAGAGCTCTTAAAAGAGTAGCTCCCTCAGGAAATGCTTCATCGGTTAATCCTCCAGATCGTTCTATAATGCTTGAAATCCTTTCTTCCTCTGAAATAAGTGCATAGCCTCCAGGATAGAGTACTTGCCCCTCAATTACTACCCCTTTCTGTAATCCATATTTTGGAGCCGTTCTTACCACTATTTGATCAAAGGGCTGTAATTTAAAATTCTCATTATTAATTACATTATAATCTTCGTCAACACTTATGGTAGTTGCATAGGTATTAGTTTCTTTATCAGATGACCAATCAACCCTAAACACATCTATTCTTGAATTTTGAGCTTGAATTTGAAATCCTCCAGCTAGTAAAATTAAATCCTTTAAAGTCAAACTAGGGTCGTATTCAAAAGAGCCTGGCTCCCTAACTGCTCCATCAATTTTTACTTCAGTTTCATCCTGGTATCTTCTTTTATCAAAAAGTATAATTTCATCATTGGGTTCTAGAATAAAGTTTTCTGCTGATTTGGGATTACTTAATATCTCTTTTATGTTAAATTTCTTATATGAAATTACCTTTCCTCCAGTTGGATCTTTTCTGTATAAATAAGCAAAATCCGTTGCAGATGGAATTGCTCCTCCTGCTAAAATTATTGCATCGCTGACTTGTAAACTTTGACTTTCATCAATTGAAAAAGAGCCTGCATTTCTAACTGCACCTCCAATTTTAAAATCGTATTTATTAATAAATCTTGATTTTGAAAAAATTATGATTTCATCTTTAGATTGTAAAGTTACATTTCCCAAAGCATTATTGTTACTTGTTATTTCATCAAGATTAATTTTTAAGTAAGAATTCGTATTATCATCATTTTGCCGTTTTATATACGCAATATCCGTTCTTGCTTCTTTTTTAACTCCTGCTTGTTTTAAAACATCAGAAACCTTTGTGTTCTCCGTGATTTTAAACTCACCGGGCAATCTTACAGTACCAGAGATGTTTACATAATTTTCATAAGTATCTGGTATTTTTAAAACTTCAACTTCATCTCCGTTTAACAATATAAAATCTCCATTTCCATTTTCAATAGCATTGTAATCTACATCAGCAATAATTTCTTGATCGTTTTTATAACGTTTTACACGAATCGTTTTTTTATAAGCATCAGCTTTAAAGCCACCCGCAAAAAAGATAAGATCTTTTAGATTCTCCTTACCAATTAATTCATATTTGAATGGTCGATTTATAGCTCCTTTAATTTTGACCAACCTTTCTGCGATTGGAACATGGATATAATCATTTTCTACTATGTAAAGATTTTCTTGTTGATCGGGATTAAGTAAGTATTTATATATATCAATTATCTTATCTGGTTCACCATCTCTTTTAAGTTGAATTTTACGAACGGAACCTATATTTGAGGGACCCCCTGCAGCGACTAAGGCGTTGAAGGCAGAGTTTATGGCTGGTAAATTGAAACTTCCGAAATTAAAGACTTCTCCAGTAATGTTAACATTTATGGTTCTCGCGAAATTTAAAGTTACTTCAAACTCATGTCTTTTAAACCTGTAATATTGTGAAAACCTTGATTCCAAAAGTCTTTTAGCCTGACCATAAGATATTCCTTTTAAGTAAATCCTAGGAATATCATCTGGCTTGATATATCCATCACTATTAATTTCAAAAACAAAGTTTTCTTCGGAATAACCCCAAATTGAAACTCCAATTGCATCTCCAACACCCAACACATACGACTCAGGCGGCTTAACATCTTCAGACTGCCTGTACAATTTTATACTCTTATTTCTAAAAATTTGTTGTCCATAAATATTTGATGGTGGCAAGGCTGTTTCTTGGGCATCCAATAATTCTTCAGAAACAGCTTCTTCTAAAGTTGCTCCATCTTCAATCGCCTCGGTAACATCATCTGATTCTCGGGCGACCTCCTTAATATCCTCTATATTTGATCTTTTTGTCGTGTCTTTTTTGACTCCTCCTATTGCTTCAAGAGGGTCAGATGCTGAGCCTTTTAATTCATTAATAACTTCTCTCAATGCTTTTTCAGCTCTGGCAATCTCATTTGGGTTGGAAATATCAACAGCGTCTATATCAATTCCTTTTTCAAGTAACTTAATCCTTACTTCATTTTCATCTAAACCTTGTCTTGCTAACTCATCCCTCGCCTTTGCCTCTAATAAGGACCTGCTTTGAGCATACATGTTCACAGGTATTAGAAAAAGGAATGCAAAAAAAATAGGAATATACTTCATCTTATAATTCAGATTTTTAAATAAAGTGCAAAATTAATGATTTCACAACTGTTTAGACTTATCTTATTCAAAAAGCGGACCATAAATGGTCTTAAAATCCGTTAAATAATCCTAATGTTTTGTTAAATATTAAAATCTAGTCATTTAATTGAGGAGCTAGCCACTTTTTTGCTTCTTCCAAACTCATGTTTTTACGCTCTGCATAACTCGCTACTTGATCTTCTGAAATCTGCCCTAAACCAAAATATTTAGATTCCGGATGACTAAAATACCAGCCACTGACAGATGCAGCGGGCCACATTGCACATGAACTAGTTAATTTTATTCCTGTATGCTCAGTCGCATTTAACAAAGTAAATAATTTTCTCTTTTCGGTATGTTCTGGACAAGCTGGGTATCCTGGAGCTGGTCGAATTCCATTATATTCTTCCGCAATTAAATCATCATTTTCTAAGGATTCATTCGAATCATAAGCCCAATATTCAGTTCTTATCTTGTAATGCATTAATTCTGCAAATGCTTCTGCTAATCGATCTGCTAATGCTTTTAATAATATTGCATTATAATCATCAAGATTTGATTCAAATTCTTTAACCTTAGATTCTATATTTAATCCACAAGTAACCGCAAATCCACCAATATAGTCTTGTTTTGTAGAGGATTTTGGAGCTACAAAATCTGCTAAACACATATTATACCTACCGCTGGCTTTTTTTCTTTGTTGTCTGAGTTGATTAAGCGTCTCTATAGTTTCTCCTTTATCATTATATAATTCAATATCATCATCATTTACAGTATTCGCTGGGAAAAGTCCGATTACCCCACTAGCTTTTAACCATTTTTCTGAAATTATTTGTGCCAACATGGATTTAGCATCTTTAAATAACCTTGTAGCTTCCACTCCAACAACATCATCTTTTAAAATGGCAGGATATCTCCCAGCCAATTGCCAACTGCTAAAAAATGGGGTCCAGTCAATATAACTTGCAATTTCAGCTAAATCATAATCATCAAAGTTTTTAACTCCAACAAACCTTGGTTGAGGAGGAATATAATTGTCCCAATCCAAAGTCAATTTATTTTTCCTTGCTTCCTCAAGACTTACATATTGTTTACTGCTTTGCTGCTTTGATCTTAAAGCTCTAACCTTTTCATATTCCGCTTGTTTATCGAGAATGAAATTTGATGTAATATCTTCATCACTTCCTATTAAAGCACTTGCCACCGCAACACTTCTAGATGCATCTAAAACATGAATAACGGGTCCATTATATTGAGGTTCTATTTTTACAGCAGTATGGACTTTTGAAGTAGTTGCACCTCCTATCAACAAAGGCATTTTCATTCCTCTCCTTTCCATTTCAGATGCAACATTTACCATTTCGTCAAGAGAAGGCGTTATCAAACCACTCAAACCAATGATGTCAACATTTTCTTTTTCAGCAATATCTAAAATTTTATTTGCTGGAACCATTACCCCTAAATCGATAATGTCATAATTGTTACATCCAAGCACAACACCAACAATATTCTTCCCAATATCATGAACATCCCCTTTAACAGTCGCCATCAAAATTTTTCCTTTACTACCGGTATCTCCTCCAGCTAATTTTGCGGCTTCGATATAAGGTGTTAAATGTGCAACCCCTTGTTTCATCACTCTCGCACTTTTTACCACTTGAGGTAAAAACATTTTACCTGCTCCAAACAAATCGCCAACGATATTCATGCCATCCATTAATGGGCCTTCGATTACATGCAAGGGCTGGTCATATTGTTGTCTTGCTTCTTCGACGTCTTCTACAATAAACTCCGTAATGCCTTTTACCAAAGCATGTGAAATTCTTTCTCCTAAGCTTTTCTCTCTCCACGAAAGATCTTTAACAATGACTTTACCACCACCCTTAACTCTTTCGGCATACTCTACCAATGCCTCTGTTGCATTTTCAGTTCTATTGAAAAGTACATCTTCTACTAATACTAATAAGTCCTTTGGAATTTCTTCATAAATTTCCATCATTCCAGCATTCACAATTCCCATATCCATTCCTGCATTAATGGCATGATAAAGAAAAGCAGAATGCATCGCTTCTCTCACTCCATTATTACCTCTAAAGGAAAAAGAAATATTACTTACTCCTCCACTTACCTTTGCTCCAGGACAAGCGGCTTTTATTTGTCGAGTTGCCTCAATAAAATTGATCGCGTATTCATTGTGTTCTTGAATACCTGTAGCAACAGCAAAAATATTAGGATCAAAAATGATATCAGTTGGATCGAAATTTAATTCTTTAGTAAGTATGTCATAAGCGGTTTTGCAAATGCTTACTTTCCGGTCAATGGTATCCGCTTGCCCTTTTTCATCAAATGCCATTACTACAACCGCAGCACCGTATTTTCTACAAGTATTGGCTTGGCGTTTGAATTCTTCAACGCCTTCCTTCATAGAAATAGAATTCACAATACTTTTGCCTTGTAGGCATTTTAAACCTGCCTCTATAACTGAAAATTTAGACGAATCCACCATTACAGGCAATTTAGCAATGTCTGGTTCTGCACCCATTAAATTCAAAAAGGTGACCATTGCTTTTTCTGAATCTAATAAACCTTCATCCATGTTTACGTCGATGATCTGAGCTCCTCCTTCCACTTGTTGTAGTGCAACAGTCAAGGCCTCTTCGTAATTTCCCGAAGTAATTAGACGTGAGAATTTTTTCGACCCTGTAACATTTGTTCGTTCTCCGATATTTACAAAATTTAAATCTTCTCTTAGCTCTAAGGGTTCAAGACCGCTATATTGAGTAATTGACTTTTTGTCTGGCTTAGTTCTCGGTACAATATCTTTTACTGCATCTGCCATTGCTTTAATATGTGCTGGAGTGGTTCCACAACAGCCCCCTATTAAATTAACCATATTACTAGTGGCAAATTCTTTGATGTACTCCATCATCTCCTCAGGACCTTGGTCGTATTCACCAAACTCATTTGGCAGACCAGCATTAGGATAAGCATGAACATTACAATTGGCAATCTTAGCCAAAGATTTTAAATGAGGTCTTAGTTCTTTTGCACCTAAAGCACAATTCAATCCAACACAGATCGGATTGGCATGTTTAATAGCAATCCAAAACGCTTCAACCGTTTGACCTGATAAAGTTCTTCCACTCGCATCGGTAATTGTCCCAGAAATCATAACGGGGATTCGAACATTGCGCTCTTCAAACAATTGTTCTAAAGCGAAAATTGCCCCCTTAGCATTCAAGGTATCAAAGATAGTTTCGACTAGAAATAAATCAACTCCTCCGTCCAATAAACCTTTGGCTTGTTCATGATAAGCTGTCACTATTTCATCAAAAGTAACCGCTCTATATCCTGGATTATTTACATCAGGAGAAAGTGAGGCTGTTTTATTTAAAGGACCAATGGCTCCAGCTACAAATCTTGGCTTTTGAGGAGTTTGCTTGGTGATTTCATCAGCAGCAGAACGAGCTATCTTTGCTGCAGCAAGATTTAAGTCGTAGGCATATTGCTGAAGATTATAATCTTCTTGAGATATAGAAGTTGAATTAAATGTATTGGTTTCTATAATGTCAGCTCCTGCTTCTAAGAATTGTAAATGAATATCTCTTATAATGGAAGGATTGGTGATACTCAGTAAATCATTATTTCCTTTTAAGTCAGATGCATGCGTTGAGAACTGTTCGCCACGATAATCTTCTTCTTTTAATTTAAAATTTTGAATCATGGTACCCATGGCACCATCCAAAACCAAAATCTTTTCTATAAATAATTTCTTTAATAAACTCATTGAATATTAACACTTATGATGAAGATTGGTTTAATCAATAATCATATCTATATTTTCCGATATTGATTCTTAATCCTGCTTGTATAAAATTACTGTCAAGGTTTCTTGCGGGTTTTACATTTTCTTTATTTCGGGAGTAATATTGTAAGTCAAAATAAACATTGTGAGAAATTTGATAAGAAATATCAAAATTAAAAATGCTAACTTTCGATAAAGCTCCTTGTTTTAATTCATTACCGAAATCACTTAGGCGATTATTATTTGATATAAGAATATTTGCGCCATAACTAATGCCGTCTTGATCTTCTCCTTGTTGATATAATAACAATCTACCCTCGAAAACTAATTTTTGTATTGGCTGATATCTTAATTTTATAATCAATTCATCGAAATTTGCACCTAAGGGATGTGCCAAGGGCTGATTGAAATTACTGTAGGTTGAAGTTGAATCAAAGTGTGAATAGGTATACGGGCGAACAAGATTAACTTCTACTTGACCATCTAAATGATCAATACCTAATATATCAAATACTTTCGCCCCAACTTGAATTCCAAATTTATTTCCCCAAAATCCTCTTCTCTCAACAAACAATTCTTTAACTAGTAGTTCATCAAAAATTAATTGACTGTATAGACTTACATTTCTAACTGGGTTAAATTTTAAGTCTAAACCAACCAATACATTGTCAGGTGAACCCAAGCCTTGTTCGACAGTTCTGTAGAATATAATTGGATTTAAATATTGAAATTCAAAATTGTTAGCACGGCTAAAAACTACAGATTCAAATATTCCGATATTTAACCTTTTACCAATATTTAAACTTAAGTGATGTGCAGCAATATATTTTTGAGGAAGTAATGTGGCGCCACCCAACCCAATATTGCTTTTAGCCGAAAGCTCAGCAAAAATATTTTGATAATGAAATTTACCAACACGTGTATTTAATTTTAAATAAAAATAATCTTTAGAAAAATCAGAGATTATCAAAGATCGAATACCATTTCCGATAAAGTGTCGCCCATGGCCTAACTGAATTCCGACGTGTTTCGAAATATTAAACCCAAGATAACCTTGCGCTAAATTATAATCATAACCTCCAGTAAAATTGAATAACGAGCTAGCAAAGTCTTTTAAAAATCCAGCACCAGGCAAGGCTAAGGTAGAATCTATTCGCTGATTTACAAAATCTGGAAAACGACCTTGAGATTCGACAAAGGAAGAATAAAAGTAAATTTTTTGATCAATGGCTCCTCTTAATTCAAAGCCTCTTTGATTTAATAATATTAAACCCTCCTCTGCATTCGAATTTCCAACTTGGAAATTCAGAATAGGATTGGCTTTGATGTAAAAATCTTTATGATTGTATTCATAAAAATTTGCGGGGGTTTTATAAAAATGACCTAATAAGGATTTCTTACTTTCAATATACTTATTAGAATTAAAATTCTGTATGCCATTATCTTTAATACTGTAGAATTGTTCATATTCAGAATGGAAGATTTTATCATAAGTATTATAGTCTTCAGAAATAGAGTCTTTTTCATTAAACCAGTCATTACTATCTCTAAACAAATAAAGTAAATCTTTTTTGTCTAATGAGGAAAGATCTTCGTTATCATATAAATAACTTGCAAAGCTTACCACATCTTTTCTTTGATAATATTTCAAAGACGAATGCATCATATTCGGAATTCCAAATTTCGCCTCCATTCGATCATATATATGGTATGCATCTGATCCTAGTGGATAAAGTGTTCCTTGGCCATATAAGCCAATTGTACAAAGACTAATAATAAAAATGGATATGTATAATATTCTATTCATCAACATTCGAAAAAAATTAAATGCAAATATAAACAGACATTATATATTCTTATGTTAATCAGAGATTTATTGTTAAAACTTAATCAGATATGTTTGTTTTTTACCGCTTAAATTCTAATAAATGATTTTGAACCAAATTTTGAAAGGTTTTTTCTTCATCAAAATGAAAAGCTACTTTTATGGGTAAAACATAGACAGGCAAGGCGTTTTCTAACAAATAAGATTTATGAATTTCGAGCCGCATGGCATCTTTTTCGGTCGTTAAAATGATCTTTTTATCAGATGGAATGTTTTGATAAATTTTCCCCAATTGTGCTACTTCAAAATTACTAAAATAGTGATGATCTTCGTATTCTAACATTTTTATAAAGTTTACACGGTCATTTAAGTAGCTGAGTAAATAATCCGTGCCAGCAATCGCACAATTTAATACGATATCATGATCTTCGGATAGTAAGATCTGATTTGCTGGATTGAAGATTGAACGAGGATTTTCATATTCATAATAAGTAAAAAACACTTGCTGTTCAGGCAAAGGCTTAATCTTCTCAATGATCATTTCTTTTTGATCAAGGGTCATTTCAGGTGGGCATTTACTAACAATAATCACATTTGCACGAACGTAAGCTGATCTCCATTCTCTTAATCTACCGCTTGGCAATAGAAAATCCTCGCTAAAAGGTTTTGAGTATTCAGTCAATAGAATATTGAGACTCGGATTTATAGCCAAATGTTGAAAAGCATCATCTAATAAAATGGTCTGTGTGTTGGGATGTGCTTGTACAATTTTAGGAATGCCCAATGAACGACTTTCTGCCACTGTAACTAAAACATCTGGAAATTTTCTTTTAAACTGCAAAGGCTCATCTCCAGCTTGTTCAGCATTATGATTTTCATTAATCTCTAAATAGCCTTTAGATTTTCTACCATAACCTCTACTAAGGGTAGCAATATTAATGTAGGGATTCAGCATACGAATTAACATTTCAATATGTGGGCTTTTGCCAGTTCCACCTACCGTTAAATTACCTACACTTATAACTGGTAGATTAAAAGTAAATCCTTTTAAAAAGCCACGTTTATACATGCCATTCCTCAAACTGACGACCAAGCCATATAAAAGTGAAATAGGCATTAATAAAATCTTGACTAAGACATTTTGTACCACATCATAATATTTACTACAATAAATTCACATCATCAATGTTACCTATAAATGTACTAAGAAGTTATTTGTTCAAATTATTCTTTAACAGTCTTCTTCTTTAAAATTTCATATCCAATTTTACATTGAGTACATTTTCGCTTATCACAATACTGTTTTTTTAAATTTAGTACCGCTTGACTTTCAAATGCAGAGTCCATTGGGAATCCTATGTTTAGGAAGGATTGAGTAATTTTATTTTTTTCGGCAGGAATGGATTGAAGTAAAAATAGTGCTTTATCAATATACTTTTGTTGTTTGCGATGGTGGCCATATAAGAATAAAAATGGGCAAATAGTATTGATTAAAATTAAATGGATACTATTTTTACCAAACGTTTTCTTTCTGTCAATACTTATTTTATCAAATTTAAAATGAGACTTCCAGTAATCAGCCATCTTAAGTTCAAACATATGTTCATATTCTTTCAGCGTGGTAGCTGCTAATGCCTTACTGAACAAATTATCAGATTGATAAACTAGCTGAGCAAATTGTGCAATTCTTAAACTAGGAAAGTTTGCCGGCCTCAATCGCATAAATTTCCATATAGAAAATTGTAATGGCTCCAAATGATATTTCAATTTTTGGAAAGCGTATTCCTTTTTTAATTTCTTTGGATAATCCTCTTCGAAGTCGCGTTCCAAAAAGCCCGCTTGACCAAAAAGTAATGCCTGTATTTTAAACAAATCATTTTTAACTTTATTAAGTATGCTGATTGGGCATTGCTGTGCCAACATATAAAATGGAAGTGCATTTATTTTGTAACCAAAAGATTTTGCTAGAAATTGATAAAAGACTTCTTCCCAATCTTGATGTTGTCGGTGAAGGGCCTGCTTAATTTCGAGTGTTTTGGATTGGAGCCTTTCAATTAATTTATCTTCAAGATTAATTTTTATAAGTAAAGGATCAATAGAAGGTATTTGATTTTCACAAGCTATCCAATACTTGTTCTCCATTAAATATTGATATTGATGTAATATATTTTGATTGATCCTATTCGAAAGCTCTAAAGTTTTAATACTTTGTTTTTTGGTATTAAAAATTGGCTTGTCATCTTCAAGTACTACATGGAGGATCACGCTATCGTAAGCGTGATCAAATTGATGTTTGTGCAATATCCAATCCGATGAGCGAATATGAATTTCAACATTGCCAAACCATTCTTGGTCACCAATTTTTATATGGGCATTGCTGAAATCTGGACCTGCATCATGATTCCAAGCGCCTTGATCTCTAATTTGAATGAGCTCATTTTCGGTTGTTACTAAATTATCTAAGGTATAGTTTTGAGTATACCACAAAAAGTGGAGGAAGTCTTCTTTCATAATGTGTTCTAATTGTGTGTTCCACTTAAATTAAAACAAATTTTATAAAGATGAAAGGACTGGGCTCAACTTAAACGTTTAAGTTTTTTTATTGAAAATTTTGAAGGTATAGTTATGAAGATTCTTTTCATCAGCTTTATGCGCTTCGCTAAATGTTTCCTCCCATTGCTCCATATTTAATTTTGGGAAAAATACATCTCCATCCACTTTTAGATCAACATTGGTCAAATACAGCCGATCCCATAAATCTAGGGTTTGCTCATAAATTTTACCTCCGCCAATAATAAAAGCCTCTGTTTCCCCATTTTCAAATGCAATTTCAAGGGCTTCTTCAATGTTGTGGGCAATTATGCATCCTGTAGAAATATAAAAAGGATTTCTGGTGAGGATTACATTAGTTCTCTTTGGAAGTGGTCTACCAATTGATTCATAACAATTTCTACCCATTATAATGTGATGATTTAACGTTCTTTTCTTGAAGTATTTTAAATCAGCAGGCAGATACCAAGGAATATCATTATCCTTACCTATGACATTATTTTTAGCGGCGGCTACGATACAGGAGATTATCAAACTGTTTTTATTTAAGGTGATACTAAATTACTATTCTTCATCTTTTCTTCCAACCAAATTCTTCCTGAAGAAATTTCCTTTTTCAAATATTTTTCAATCATTAAACTTGCAATTGGTGCTGCATAGGTTCCACCCCAACCCGCATTTTCAATGTAAACGGCTATTGCTATCTGTGGATTTTCCATTGGTGCGAAAGCATAAAAAACAGAATGATCTTTATCGCCTTGATGATTTTGTGAGGTACCCGTTTTACCGCAAACTTTTATTCCTGAAATATTTGCAGAGGTTGCCGTGCCATCTACTACTGCTGCACGCATCCCATTTACAACGATTTCAAAATGTTGCTTTTCAATAGATACCATGTTTTTTATTTTATTAGGATTGCTTTTCACTTCAGTTTCAGAGCGGATTTCTCGAACAAGGTGGGGATTATAAAAATACCCTCGATTTGCTAAAATGGCAGCAAGATTTGCCATTTGCATGGTTGTTAATAATAATTCACCTTGTCCTATACCCATTGACATAATGTAAGTTGACCTCCATCTTTTGTCTGGATACAACTTATCGTAAAAAGCGGGGGTTGGAACATTACCACCATTGTTTGTAAAATCGGAATTAAAAGGTTTTCCTAATCCGAAATCATAAAGATAACCATCTAATAAATCCAAACCTTCAGATGGTTTATTAAAACCGAACTTTTCAACAACATCTCTGAAAGTTTGAAAGAAGTAGGAGTTACAAGAATATTTTATTGCAGATTGTAAATTTACGGTCATTGCTCCTGCATGACAATTATAACTTGTTCCATTATAATAATAGGCGCCTTCACATTTGTAATTTTTATATGGAGAAATTTCTCCTTCTTGTAATCCTATCAAACCCAATATAGGTTTAAAAATTGAACCTGGAGGGTATTGAGCTTGTACGGATCTATCAAAGAAAGGATTCAAAGAATCCTTTTGTATTTTTTTAAAGAATTCACCTCTATTTCGTCCGATGGTTAAATTATTTGGATCATAAGTAGGCGCACTAATTACAGATAATATTTCACCAGTAGCAGGCTCAATGGCAACTAAGCCTCCTTTTTTATTAGCCATTAATTCTTCACCATATTTTTGTAATTCAATATCAATTGTAGTAATTAAATCATTACCACTTACTGCGGCAAAAGACTGTAAATTGCCATCACTAAATGTACCAACCTCTCTTCCCAAATTATCTTTTAGCATATAGCTAATACCTTTTTTACCGCGCAATTCCTCTTCATACATTTTTTCTAGGCCCGTGGTGCCCAAGTAGTCTCCCTGTTTATAAAAACCCTCAGATTCATCAATTTGCTTTTTGTTTACTTCACTGATATAACCCAATGTTTGACCAGCATTACTGTGAGGATATCCTCTAACATTTCTCAGCACCGGATAAAAGCCAGGATATTCATATAGATGTTCCTGAAATCGTGCAAATGTTTCAGACGGAATTTTACTTAGAAAAGTAAAGGGTATATTTTTATCATATCGATTGTCAGTCCAATCTTTATTTAAAACTTTGTGGAAAGTTGCTTCTTCAATATCTAGCATTTTACAAAATGCTTCCACATCCATTTCGAGATCTACCTTATTATAAATTACCCTTAAGTCATACATTGGATTATTGTAGACTAGTAATTTATTGTTTCGGTCATACATCAGGCCTCTTGACGGATAAAGCGTTTTCTTATCCATTGTAGTTGCTTGGGCTTTCGCCTTAATATTTGCATCAAAAATTTGAAGATGTGCGGCCTTCAAGAGCAATATAACTCCTGCAATTACTACTACTATTTGAATGTACTGTAATTTGACTTGGTTTTGAAGCGGCATTATTTCTGTGGATTAAATAAAAATTGATGTAACAATATTACAAAATAAGAAATTAAAAAACTGGCTAATGATTTTAATAAAATTTCAAGAAAGTAAACGTATGTAAATACTTCGACAGAGAAGTAGAAAAAAATATGTGCAAATAAAAGTATTCCAGAATAAATCAGGAACCAATTTACTCCCATGTGAAATTTTGTAGGTGCAGTTCCTACCGGATATCCATTCGCAGGCTCTAATATTTTCAAAACGAAGGGTCTAATATAGGCCAAGAAAACGGTAGCGCTGGCGTGAACACCTAGAGAATTGTAAAAGATGTCAATGGTTAAACCTAAAATAAAACCAAGTACAATTAATAATATTCTGGATGTTTGAAAGGGCAGTAGCAAAATGAACATTGGATATACCATCAGGGAAATATATTCCCAGCCAAAATCAATGCGTTGAAAAATTAATACCTGTAATAAAACAATGCCTATAAAGCGGATAATATTTTTGAAAATATTACTATCCATCTTTATTCGCTTCTTCTAATTCTAACTGTTCCTCCTTTAAGACATTTTTTATTACATAAACATATCTCAGATTACTGATATCGTTATGCAATTTTACGGATACATTGTAAAAATTGCTCCCACCGACTAAATTAAATTTTTCGATAACTCCAATTGGAATTCCCTTAGGGAAAATGCTAGAAAAGCCACTTGTAATAATGGAATCCCCCACTAGTAAATCAGCGTGTTTGGGTACATCTTCTAAGTTTATTTTTTCTGCATTAAAATTTTTCCACTGAATAGATCCAAAATAATTATTTCTTTTTACGGCGGCAGATATCTGAGCATTGCCATTTAGGAGAGACATTACTACTGAAAAATTCTTTGTACAGGAGGTCACAATTCCCACAATTCCTTTGTCATCGACAACCCCCATGCCTGGCATGATTCCCGCTAGACTTCCTTTGTCAATAGTGATGGTGTTATTTCGTTTATTAATCGAGTTATTTTTTACTTCCGCGGAAGTGTAGATGAACTGAGTAACTGAATCCACTTGAATAGTATCCGAAACAGCTAACCTTTGAATCTGAGAGCGACGAAGTTGAGATTTCAAATCTGCATTAACTTGAGAAACACTGTCTGCAATTTCAGAAAGATTCCAATATTTTACTAAATCATCATATTGGCCATAAATTTGTCCAGAAATAAGATTGGAAGAATTAACAAAGATACTGCGATGGCGAATATTAGAACTAACATTAACAACCAAATAGAAGCATATAATTTCAAAAATTATAAACGTGATAACAGCTCCATAACGGATAATTAATTCTATCAGGTTTTGCATAGATTAAGTTTAAAGCAATCAAACTATACACTTTTGTTTCTTGGAATTAAAAACGAGAAAGTATCTGTATTTTTTAATGCAATTCCAGTTCCTTTTACAACGGCTCTTAATGGATCTTCTGCAACGTGAACGTCCAATTTTGTTTTTTGGGCGATTCTTTTATCCAATCCTCTAAGTAGTGCTCCTCCTCCCGTTAAATAAATTCCTCTTTTATAAATATCAGAAGCTAATTCTGGAGGAGTGGCTTCCAATGCTTTCATAATGGCTTCTTCTATTTTAGAAATGGATTCATCTAAGGCTCCGGCAATTTCAGAATATGAAATGGTAATTTGCTTTGGAATACCTGTCATTAGATCTCTACCATTAACTGCATAATCAGGTGGTGGATTTTCTAGAATGTCCCTTGCAGAACCAACATTGATTTTAATTTGTTCCGCAGTTCGTTCTCCAATTAGAATATTGTGTTGTCTTTTTATATAATTGGTAATATCAGAAGTGAATTCATCTCCAGCTGTTCGAATGGATTGGTCGCAAACAATTCCAGAAAGCGCAATGACTGCTATTTCAGTGGTTCCTCCACCTATGTCAATAATCATATTTCCAACCGGCTCCTCTACATCTAATCCAATTCCTAATGCAGCCGCCATTGGCTCATGTATAAGGTAAGTTTCTTTTGAATCAACATGATCAGCAGAATCGAATACTGCACGCTTTTCTACTTCAGTAATTCCAGAAGGAATACAAATCACTATTTTTAAATGGGTAAAAAACTTTCTTTTATTTCCCAGCATATTGATCATCCCTTGAATCATACTTTCAGCAGCTTCAAAGTCAGCAATTACTCCATCTTTTAAAGGGCGAATTGTTTTAATATCCTCATGGGTTTTTTCATGCATTTGCATGGCACGCTTTCCTACAGCTATAGTTTCTCCTGTTTTTCTATTTTTTGCAACGATTGAAGGCTCGTCAATAACAATTACTCCATCTTGAATGATGAGTGTGTTAGCCGTCCCCAAATCAATGGCAATTTCCTGCGTAAAAAAGTTGAATAGTTTCATTATCTCTTAAACCCTTAACTCAATTTTTAATCCATTTCTTAAAAAGCGAAAGAAACTGAATTTTTAATTAAAAATGAAAAAATTATGCATGCAAATATATTAAATAAGCATTACAAACACTTGAAAATCAATGTAAATAAAGGAGAATTCGCACGAAATGTTATTTCGGTCCAACAATTGTGCAGGACATATCTTCTTTTTGAAGATATCTAGACGCAACCCGCTGTAATTCTGCGGCATCTATTTTTTCGATCAAAGATATAAGATTAGTAAGATAGTTAAAACTTAAACCATTTAATTTTAAAGTTTTAACCATATCATGTTGATTAAATGGACCATCTAAAAATCTTAAAATTGAACCTTTCAAGTAGTTCTTTACGACCCTAAGTTCTTTTTCGGGGATTTTATTTTGAATTAGTTGGTCAAATTCAAAAAATATTTCGCTTACCGCCTTTTCAGTAAATGCCGTGCCAACTTCGCTGCTAACATAAAAACAACCATCATATTTTAAAGTATCCAACATGGAGTATATATTGTAGGTATAGCCTTTATCCTCCCTTAAATTAGTCATCAATCTTGATCCAAAGTAACCTCCTAAAATGGTATTTAATACGTATAAAGCGCCAAAATCGGGATGCTTTCGATTAAACAATTTCCTACCAATGCAAATCGCAGATTGCAGATCATTTTCACCCTTTATGATCAAATTGCTGGGTTTATAAGCAGGAACTTTTGGAATATCAACAAGCATGTGTTTCTTGCTAATGGTATGATTACCAAAGTATTTGGATAGTTGGTTTATAATTTGATCATTGATTTTTCCACTTAGAATTATCTGAAAAGACTGATCGAGTAAATATTTTGAAAAATGAGCTTTTAGATGTTCAATTTGTAAATTTTGGTAATCTTCAGGACTGCTATTGTAGCCATAGGGATGATCTTTAGTAAATATTTGCTCAGTTATACTTCTATAAGCTAAAATCTCATTTTTTGCAAGGTCTTCTTTAAGCCTTTCGATATGTTTGCTTGTGTATTTTTTCAATTCTTCATTTAAAAAAGCGGGTTTGAAAAAGATATCACTCAAAAGCGGCAACAATTTCTCGAAATGTTTACAAAGACAGAAAAAGCTAATTGAAATCGAATCCATATTTGCTCTCGATCTTAAATTAGCTCCATAGAAATCTAATTTTTCCGCAATTTGAAATGCATTTTGGCCTGCAGCGCCTTCTTTTATTAATTCCGCGCATGCTTTTGCAGTCAATTTTTGGTCTTCGATGATTCTTCCTGCGGGGAAAATAAACTCCAATTTCATTACTTCTTGAGTGCCGCTTGTTAAACAAGCAAGACTTATTCCATTTGGAAAGGTAATTTCTTCTATCTTGGGAAGCAGGATGCGATTTATGTCCTTCACCAAGGGTCCATTTTCATGAATATTTGAAATCATGGTGTGAAGATATTTTAATTCCTTTAACGAATTCCAGAAATGTAGCGGAAAATATTCGGAGATGTTTATTTTTGTACTTTAAAATTATATCACAGCTTTATTAATTAGCCTTATATATGAAATTTAGCGTTTCTTCAGCAGACTTATTAAGACAATTACAAATTGCAAGTGGAGCAATCGGTTCCAACCCTGTGCTTCCTATTTTAGAAGATTTTTTATTTGATATTTCAAAAGATAAATTAAATATATCTTCTACAAATTTGGAAACATCTATTGAAACTTCAATGGACGTAATGTCAGATAGTGATGGTAAAATTGCATTGCCAGCCAGAATTTTATTGGATACTCTGAAGGCACTCCCAGAACAACCCATCACCTTCAATGTAAATGATGAAACGAATGGTGTTGAAATTACTTCTGCTTACGGAAAATATCGCTTAGCAGGCGATCCAGCGGAAGATTTTCCTAATATTCCCGATACAGAAGAACAGCAAAAAGTCGTGTTGGATTCTTCCATTTTGAACAATGCATTGGGAAAGACCATTTTTGCTACTAGCAATGATGAATTAAGATTGGCAATGACAGGCGTATATGTACAAGTTGATTTTAATAAAATTATTTTTGTAGCAACAGATGCTCATAAATTAGTAAAATACACCTTCTTCAATATAAGTTGTGATCAGTCCACTTCCTTTATAATTCCCAAGCGAGCCCTCAATTTGTTAAAAAACATTATTCCAACGGAAGGCAAGGTAGAATTGGCATTCAATAAATCAAATGCCTTCTTTACAATGGGTGATAAAAGAGTAGTATGTAGACTAATTGATGCTAGATATCCTGATTATAATGCGGTTATTCCATTGGATAATCCTCATGAACTTCGAGTAGGGAGAGCAGATTTTCAGAATTCATTAAAGAGAATCGCAATTTATGCTAATAAAACAACCAATCAGGTAATCTTAAATTTAAATGAAGGATCATTGACCGTTTCTGCTCAAGACTTGGATTTTTCAAATGAAGCAACTGAACAATTAAGTTGCACTTATAATGGAGATGCTATGGCTATTGGGTTTAATGCAAAATTCCTAATCGAGATGTTAGGAGTATTAGATACTGATGAGATTAAAATGGAATTGTCAACACCCAATCGAGCGGGGATTGTTGTACCTACTGAAAAAGAAGATGGGGAAGAATTACTAATGTTAGTAATGCCTGTCATGATGAGTAACTAAATGGAGATTGGTTTATTTTTCGGCTCTTTTAATCCTGTGCATATTGGGCATATGATTATTGCAAACCATATGGTTTCGAATACAGATATGGATAGATTATGGATGGTGGTTAGTCCTCATAATCCCTTAAAAGAAAAGTCAAGTTTGGCCAAAGATTATGATCGGCTGCATCTAATCAATATTACAATTGAAGACGACCTCCGACTTAAAGCTTCCGATATTGAATTTCGCTTGCCAAAACCTTCTTACACAATAGATACCTTAACTTATCTAAATGAGAAATACCCACAGCACGATTTTTCGATAATAATGGGTGGTGATAATATTGCTAATTTACATAAGTGGAAGAATTATGAAATGCTTTTGAGCAATTATAAAATTTATGTTTTTGAACGCCCAGGATATGAAATGGGTGCACTCATTAATCATCCTAATGTGCAGATAGTACCCGAAACGCCATTGCTTAATCTTTCTGCTAGTTACATTAGAAAATGCATAAGAGAAAAAAAGTCTGTGAGATATATGTTACCTGATCCAGTCTTCAAATATATAGATGGATCAAATATGTACAAAAAATGATGTAATAGATCATACAAAACCATGGATTTTGTGATGAATTACAATATTTTAGAACGTAAATTTGTTCTTATTCATAAGAATCCTTGGAATCTGAATTATATGAAAAATAGAATACTTCCCTTGTTGATGCTTTCTCTTATTTCAATAGCTAGTTTTAGCCAATTGGACAAAAGGCTATATGAATGGAAGTCCTATTTACCCTATCAAAATGGAAAATATGTAACTCAGTCAGAGGACAAAATATATTTCGCCACTGCGGAATCAATTTTAGTGCTTGACAAAGCAGACCGAACCAGTGCAGCATTCTTTTCTAAAGTTGATGGTTTAACAGAGGTAGGCATTGCGACCATTAAACATAGTCCATTCGATAAAGTAATGCTAGTTGCTTATACAAGCAGCATCATAGATTTTGTTACCGAAGAAGGTATTGAAAGTTTTAATGATATTCCTGAAAATAGAAATATTAGTGGAGATAAAAGTATTCTTGATATTATTTACGAAAATGAACAATGGGCTTATATGGCTACTGCTTTTGGAGTGGTGCAATTTAATACCCAAAGAGCAGAATTTGGATTTACCACAAGAATGAATTTGCGCGTTAACGGACTAAGTATTTATAATAATCAAATTTATGCTGCCACCGAGGAAGGCATCTATTTTGTATCATTATCGAATAATGTGAATTTAGGAGATTTTAATCAATGGAATTTTTTAGGAGTAGACGTTGGGTTACCCGAATTTTATGAGAGCACTTCATTAGCCGCTTACAACAATAAATTATTTTTTGATAAAGATGGAGACCTCTATGTCTATGATGGTAATTCCGTTGAATTATTCTTACAAGATGGGGACCGGGAAGTAAGGTTTATTACTGCGGAAGGAAAGGATTTATTAGTTGGAACAGGTTGTAACTCTTGTAATGGAAAAGTTTACGCCTACGATGAAAATGAAATACGAAAAACTTCTGGATTTTTATGCGCTAATCAACCATTACATGCCATTCAAGATCAAACAAACCAAATCTGGTATGCAGATGCATGGAGAAATTTTAGATTTGGATCGGATCGCGGAGAACCATGCGATGCCTTTAATTTCAATTCCCCAAGATTTGTCAGCACTAGTGAGATTAATGTTAAAGATGATAAACTTTATGTAGCAGCAGGGGGAGTTACGCCTGGTTGGAATTATTTATTTAGAAGAGATGGCTTTTATACATTAATTGATAATGAGTGGACCAATTATAATCAAAGCGATAATGAATTAATCAGAGATAATGATTTATTAGACTTTCTCAGAATTTTACCTCATCCAGAAAATGATAATTTTTATGTTGGTACTTATTGGGGAGGATTAATAGAGATAAGACCCGACGGTGATACTCTTTACACAGATCAAAATTCTTCTTTACAAGGAGCGGTTGGAGATGCTGCAAGGGAACGAATTGGAGGGCTTGCATTTGATGCAGAAAATAACTTATGGATGACCAATTATTTGGCAGCAGAACCTTTGTCTAGGTTTTCTACAGAAGGAGATTGGCAGAGTTTCAATGTGCAAGCTTCAAATACCACGATTGGCCCAATTACAGTTGATGATTTCGGAAATAAATGGTGTGTGGTAATTGGCACAAATCAAGGAGTAATGGTTTTCAATGAGGGAGACATTGATAATCCTAGAGATGATCTAGTTAAAGTATTTACTTCTAGTAATAGTGAATTGTCAACTAATGTAACTTACTGCATAGAAAAAGATTTAGATGGTGCTATTATAGTTGGGACCGGAGAAGGCCCAATTGTTTTTGAATGTGGAAACCCTTTTGATAGTGAATGTATAGGTTTTAGAAAAAAAATTGACCAAGAAGGAATTATAGCCTTTTTATTAAGTGAGGAGGAAATTCTATCCATTGCAGTAGATGGCGCAAATAGAAAATGGTACGGAACTAGAAACGGTGTGTTTGTCCAATCTCCCGATGGAGAGACACAAATTTATGCCTTCGATGTTTCTAATAGTCCATTATTTGATAATACCATAATTGATATAGCCATCAATCAATCCAAAGGAGAGGTTTTTATTGCTACGGAAAAAGGATTGCAATCCTTTAGAACAGATGCCATTGAAGGAAAGACGGTAAACAGCTCTAAGATTGTTGCCTTTCCTAATCCAGTAAGACCAGATTACGATGGACCCATTGCTATTAAAGGATTGGCTAGAGATGCAAATGTAAAAATTACAGATGTCAATGGCCAACTGATTTTCGAAACAAAAGCTTTAGGTGGACAGGCTATTTGGAATGGTAGAGATTTCAATGGAAGAAAAGCAAGTACTGGTGTATATCTAGTATTTAGTACCGGTGCTCAAACCTTTAGTCAACCAGATGCGGCCGTAGCTAAAATTCTTTTTATTAAATAAAGCATGCATTTTATTTTAAACCGTATCTATCTATAAGATAAACCAAACTGGTAATCGCTGCTGCTCCAAGCTCTAGTTCTCTTTTATTTACCTTGTCAAAAGTATCGTTAGGGGTATGGTGGAAATCAAAATATCTTTGCGAATCTGGCCTGAAACCAACCAATAAACCACCTTGACTTCTCAATGGATTAATATCTGCTCCCGCTCCTCCTGGTTTTAAATATAAATCGTAAGATTCAAGATGTTTAAACTTCTCGGATAGTGCTTTTAAATAAGAGGGAAAAACAGATTTGTCAGCAGTGCAGGAAAAACCTTTTGGAGTGAAGCCACCTGAATCTGATTCAATAGCAGCCACGTGAAATTCTTTATTTTTATTTGATATTTCTGCATATTTTAATCCTCCTGCAAGACCGTTTTCTTCATTCATGAATAATACAACTCGCAAGGTTCTTTGAGGTTGATAATTTAAATTGTTTAAGGTATTCATTACTTCTAAAGCATGAACACAGCCAGCACCATCATCATGAGCACCTTGTCCTACATCCCAAGCATCTAGATGACCTCCAACTAAAATAATTTCATTTGGGTAGGTAGTTCCTTTTTTTTCACCAATTACATTATATGATTTCCTTAGTCCATTAGATTTACAATGATTTTCTACATAAACTTCTAAATTATTTGTTTCCTTTAAATAATTACTCAATAAATCAGCGTCCATGGTACTTATGGCAATAGCTGGAATTGGATTTACACCTTCTTGAAATACTGTAGTACCGGTATGTGGAAAGGTATCTAAAGATGTGGTAATAGACCTAACTAAGCAAGCTACTGCTCCTTTTGCAGCAGATCTAGCTGGACCATAAACTCTTTGATCAACCGCCTTTCCATAGGCATTGAAAGTTCTAATTTCTGATGGATCCATAGGTCGATTAAAAAATATTATTTTATCTTTCACGAAAGCATCTTCTAATTTTTCTAAAGCTTCCAAGCTGTTTACTTCGACAACCTTTGCTCTTTTGCCTTTTGGCGCTGAACCTGAATTCCCCAAAGACAATCCTCGAAGTTTTATTGGATTTTTTAAATCGGGAAATTCAATAAAAATTTTTTCTTTTTCGCCCCTTGTCCAATATGGAACCATGCATTCCTGGAGCCAAACTTTATCAAAATTCATACCCATCATTATCTCCTCTGTGAAATTTACAGCCTTATTAGCAGCTTTACTTCCACTTAACCTAGGTCCAGCTTTTGTGCATAATTCTCCTAACCATTTATAACAATTGGATTCAGTCAAACTACTAGTATAAATTGATTTGATAAAAAATGCATCTTTATCGCTTTGCGATAAAGCATTGATTGTAATCAAAATAGATAAAATAAACAAGGAGCATTTCCGCATGTCTATAAATTTTTAACGTTAATTTAGTATGAAATATAAATTATTTTATTATTATTGTTTAATCTTATTGTAAATTATACAATAAGTAAAAATATTAAAGAATTTGGTTTCATTTGGTTAGGGTCGAGGTAGTGCAATTGCATTACCTCTTTTTCTTTCCATGCCTTTACCTCCTCATATTACATATTTATCGTATATAAAGGCACAATTAATGTAACTTTTTACTAAACTTGCGTCTTAAGTTTGAATATTAGACGTGATGTTATTTTAAAAATAAAGATTCTCTGGCAACTTGACGGATAACCAACATAAAAAGATTTCAGATGAAGAGATGGTGCGTACTTATTTAAGTACCCAAAAGTCTTTTTACTTTGACACTTTGTATAACCGATATTCTAAAAAAATATTTGGCAAATGCATATCTCTATTGAAAGATGAGGAGTTGGCACAAGATGCAATGCAGGATATCTTTATGAAAATTTTATTGAATTTATCAAAATTCAGTGAGAAATCAAGATTTTCAACATGGGTGTATTCAATTACTTACAATTATTGTATTGATTTATTGAGGAGAAAGAAAAAACAAAAAACAGTAATTATAGATGATGGAGATAGAATTGAAGATGTTGTGGAAGATGTAGAAGATGCATTTTTGTTACAAACTAAAGTTAATCGATTAAAAGTTGTATTAGAAAAAATTCCACCCGGAGATAAAACGATTTTACTAATGAAGTATCAAGATTCCATGTCCATAAAAGAAATTGGATCTATTCTAGATAAATCAGAAAGTGCAATCAAAATGAAAATTAAACGAGCTAAGCACAAATTTAAACTTCAATACGAAGTACTATTTAAAGACTAAATACTAACACATGAGTGCAGAAAATAATTTTAAAAAACTGGAGCGGCAAGAGCTTGAGCGTGTCGGTGAGCCTCCAGGAAAAATAAAGCAAGACATCTCTAGCAATGTTAGAGTATTCCATTTTATTGGAGATGTTTTTGAATTATATTTTCCTAAAATTGTTAATCTATTCGTCAAAATGTCAGGCGGAGGTAAGAGAGAAGAGATTAATTTCGGAGGACATATTAGCGATGATGATAACAAGAGGCCGAAGTACCCCAATACGTTTGAGTAAAATCAAATAGAAAAACCAATAAGCAATGATTTTTTTACAAACAACAGGAACCTTTGACATTGTAACAGAAATGTTAACCAAATTTGCAGCAGCACTACCTAAAATTTTGCTAGCTGTAATTATAATAGTCATTGGATTTATTATTTCTAAAATAATAGCAAGTATAATCACGAAGCTATTATTTAAAGTGGGAATTGATAAATTAGGAGAAAAATTAAATAATATAGATTTAATTAGTAAGTCCAATATATCCATCGTTCCAAGTAAAATAATTGGAAAAATAATTTATTATTTATTACTCTTAATTTTTACCCTTGTAGCAACAGATGTTTTAGGAGTTCCAGCAGTTTCACAACTGTTTAGAGATATAATTACTTTTATTCCAAATTTATTAGTGGCAATAATTGTATTGATATTAGGAATTCTACTTGCCGATTTAATTAAAAATATTGTTTATACAGCTTGCAATTCATTAGGAATTCCATCTGCTAAATTAATCGCTTCTTTTTTATTTTACTTTTTATTTATTAATGTAGTGATTATGGCCTTAACTCAGGCTAAGATTGAAACCGAATTTATCGCCTCTAATATTTCAATTTTAATAGGTGGAGCCGTAGCTGCTTTTGCAATCGGATATGGATTAGCCTCTAAAGATGTAGTTGCTAATTTTATCGCCTCGTTTTACTCAAAAGATAGATTCGAAATTGGAGATCAAGTAGTAATTGACGGAGAACAGGGCAAAATTGTAGATATTGATAGAAGTGCCATTACTATTGATAATGGAGAATATAGAACAATCGTGCCTTTAAGTAAAACGATATCTGAAAAAATAAAAATTTTAAAGCCTTAATACCTTTTTTAAAATAATCTAATTACTAAAAAATAATTATTAAAAAACTAAATTTTAATTCAATGAGAAAGAAGTGTTTTATGCTTTTAATAGGAATGTTGTTTATTGGTTCTATGGGATTCAGTCAACAAACCATTGAAGAGCTTAAGAAAATGAAAGCCGAAAAAGCTGAGCAAATTACAGCTATACAGTCAGAGGTAAATGGTTTACAAAAAAAGATAGATGAATTTCCTGGATGGAAATTAGGTGGCCTTGGGATTGTTGGTTTTGACCTTAATGGAAATGACAATTGGTTTGCAATTGACCAGCCGCAATCAAGTTCAAATGCGTTAGGATTTAACTTCACTGGATTTGCAAATCTTGATCAAGACAAAATCTTCTGGAGAAACTTACTTTTGGTTAATTTAAAAAGAACAAATACCAAAGCTGACGATACCTCGGATGCAGTTGAAGCTGTTTCTGATGCCTTAGATATATCTTCCTTATTCGGATATAAATTATCTGATAAGATTGCTTTATCTGTAGAAGGGAAATTTATAAGCTCAGTTTTAAACTTTGCTGATCCTGGTAAATTTATAATAAGTGCTGGGGTAACTTGGACACCTATTAAAGATCTTGTAGTTATAGTTCACCCTCTAGCATACGAATTTAATTTCCCAAGTGGAGACTTCAGCTCTGCAGCAGGAGCAAAAATTGGTGCTACTTATGCTAAAGAAATTGTTCCTGGTGTGGCTTGGAGTACAAACTTGAATGCTTTCTTCGCATACGGAGGTGATGATAGTTTTGATCCTGTAAGAACGGCTGGAGATTTATCTAACTGGACTTGGATCAATGGATTTGCATTTAAAGTATTTGGTGGACTTGGTGTTGGATTGAATGTTGGATTGAGATCTGACAAACAATTGGCAAGTAGATTTGGAACAGATAATCCATTACAATCTTATTATACTTTAGGATTGTCATATTCATTATAAAAAAAGTGGACTGATTTTTAGTGACTCGATGTGTTCAGATACCCTACATCAAACTAAATTTTAGCCAAATAGAGCCTTGGTTTTTACCAAGGCTCTATTTATTGACCCCCATAATGCACTTTTCAAGGTACTCTACAAAGCATTAATTTAATAACCTGTTAATTACACTTTTGGCTAATGTTCTTTTTCAAGAAAATCGCATAGCGACCCAAAAGATTAATGAATGAAGGCTAAAACGAAGATACATTCGCAATAAATGAGCAAAAATTTATTATGAAAAAAATATACATTCATTTAGTTCGGAATACTTGCTTTTATTTCTTTGCAAGCAAACAACTTGGAAATTTCGAACGGTAAGTACAATGAAAATTCAAACCTTCTATCATTCGATATTCAATGGCAAAATAGTTGGTTCCTATCTAGTGATTCTTATGATGCGGCATGGGTTTTTGCTAAGTACGCACCGAGAAGAATTACAATAAAAAACCAAACAAATCTACTTTTAAATTTTGCGCCCATTCGAAATTAGAATTCAAATGCTCTATAATCTATTCACAACCAGAGTGGTCACTGATTTTGTAGTTACACTAAATGCATCATTGAAAGTGGCTCCAGTTTGTGTGGATAAGAGCTTTCAATTTATCTTCAAGTGGTTTTCCCAAAAAGGCTTGCAGTTGAAAGTAGTAGATATTTGAAAGATGAATGAAAAAAACATTAAAAACTCAGAAACTAGATTAAGTGATACGGAAATGCGAAGTCAACGAAGAAACGGCAAGCTAGAAATTATTACTAACGATGGATTTGAAATTGATTTGCAAGTATAATCCATCGAGGCCTACCTTTTGTTTTTTTATATTGTAGAATTCCCCTATTTTACGCCACCTTACTTTTAGGATATGCCCTTTCATTTTCTAAAAATTAAGACAAAGAAATATATAATTATTAACTACTCAAGTCTGAAGTCTGAAGTCTAAAGTCTTGAGCGCAGCGAAAAATATGGCGTCAAAGAAACTTTTCCTTTTAGATGGACATGCATTAGTATACAGAGCTCATTTTGCATTTATCACTAGACCTTTGATCAATTCAAAAGGTTTAAACACCTCTGCTATAACTGGCTTCGTAAGAACACTTTGGGATTTAATGAAAAATCAAGATCCAAGTCATATTGCAGTTTCATTTGATATGCATGGTCCAACTTTCCGACACGAGAAATTTCCAGAATATAAAGCAAATAGAGAAGAACAACCAGAAGACATAAAAATTGCCATTCCATATATCAAGCAGATTCTACAGGGGTTTAATATTCCAATAATAGAATTGGCAGGCTTCGAGGCTGATGATATTATTGGGACACTAGCCAAGCAAGCAGAGGCAGAAGGTTTCTCTGTTTATATGGTTACGCCAGATAAGGATTTCGCCCAATTAGTTTCAAAAAATATTTATATCTATAAACCATCGCGGCAAGGTAATGGAATTGAAATTTTAGGAGAAAAGGAAGTGCTAAAAAAATGGGATATTGAAAGAGTAGATCAAGTTATAGATGTCTTAGGTTTGCAAGGAGATAAGGTGGATAATATTCCAGGAATACCAGGTGTTGGACCTAAAACTGCTTCTAAATTATTAAAGGAATATGGAAGTTTAGAAGAAATTGTTGCAAATGCGGATAATCTAAAAGGAAAGCTAGCAGAAAAAGTTAAAGACAATGCAGCTCTTGGAATCTTATCTAAGGACTTAGCAACCATTGATGTTAATGTACCCATTAAATTTGATGGCGAGGCATATATTATATCAGAAATTGATAGAGCAAAATTAGAACCCGTTTTTCAAGAATTAGAATTTAGAACTTTAGCGCAGGTAATTTTTAAAGAACAGAAGCAAGCCCAAAAAGATTTATTTGGAAATGATATTAGTTCCGCAAAAAAGGAAGTTAGAAAGAAAGCATATTCCGTCGCATCTAAGGACATCACCAATGTTAAACATTCCTATAAAGTAGCCAATACCAAAGAAGAGCGAGCAATTTTGATGAAGCAGTTGATGGGCGCGAAAACAGTATGTATAGACACAGAAACTACTGGCATCGATCCTAATATAGCTGATCTTGTTGGGCTATCTTTTTCCATTAAAAAACACACAGGGACTTATATTCCAATGCCAGATGACCGAGCAGAATGCATTGCAATATTGGAAGAAATAAAACCATTTTTTGATAATGAATCGATTACTAAAATTGGACAGAATATTAAATATGACATCATCATGTTAAAGTCTTACGGCTTTGAGTTAGCTGACCCAATTTTTGATACCATGATCGCGCACTATTTAATGGAACCTGACAAGCGCCATAAATTAGACATTTTATCAGAATCTTATTTAGATTATAAAATGGTGCCGATAGAAGACTTAATTGGAAAGCGAGGGAAAAACCAGTTAAGCATGAGAGATTTGGAAATTAATAAGGTTGGAGACTATGCGATAGAAGATGCGGACGTAACCTTACAATTAAAAGAAGTATTCGAAAAAACTTTAAAAGAAGAAAGCCTTACAAAACTATATTCAGAAATAGAACTTCCATTAGTACATGTTTTAGCAGCAATGGAATTTGAAGGTGTAAAAATCAATGACAAATTTTTAAATGACTATTCAAAAGAACTAGAGAAATTAATAAAAGAGACACAGGATAAAATTTATAAACAAGCGGAAGTACCATTCAACATTGCTTCTCCTAAACAAGTGGGACAGATTTTATTTGAGAAGTTACAGATTCCCTATCGTTGGAGAAAAACTGCTACTGCTCAACACAGCACCAACGAGGAGAAATTGAATGAGCTAGCTCCCGATCATCAAATCGTAAAAGATATTTTAGACTATAGAGGATTGGCTAAATTAAAATCCACCTATGTAGACGCAATTCCTCAATTGATAAATCCTAAAACAGGTCGTGTACACTCCTCGTTCAACCAAGCTCGTGCAGCAACTGGTCGATTGAGTTCTGAAAATCCAAACCTTCAGAATATCCCAATTAAAACTGCAGCAGGAAGAGAAATTAGAAAAGCTTTTGAACCAAGAGATAAAAACCATGTGTTATTGGCCGCAGATTATTCCCAAATTGAATTGCGATTAATTGCAGAGATTAGCAACGAGACTGCCATGCTAGACGCGTTTATTGCAGGACATGATATTCATAAAGCAACGGCCTCGAAAGTTTATGATGTCCCATTAGATGAAGTTACAGCAGATCAGCGAAGAAATGCAAAGACTGTAAATTTTAGTATCATCTACGGAGCGGGAGCATTGAATCTTTCACGGCAATTAGACATTTCTAGAAAAGAGGCGAAATCCTTAATTGAGCAATATTTTAACTCTTATCCAGGGTTAAAAAAATGGATGGATGACACGGTTAATTTTGCGCGAGAAAGTGGTTTTGTAAATACGCTGATGGGTCGAAAAAGGACTTTACGAGATATAAATGCAAACAGCAGTTTATCGAGATCAAATGCTGAACGTATGGCTATCAATACGCCTATCCAAGGAACTGCTGCAGATATGATTAAGGTAGCAATGATCAATATCCATAATGGATTAATTGAGGGTGAGTATAAAACCAAAATGATCATGCAAGTACATGATGAATTGGTCTTCGATGTACTTAAAGAGGAGTTAGAAAAAGTAAAACCACTAATTGAAGGACATATGAAAAACGCATTGCCAAACTTGAATGTTCCTATTCTCGTAGGAATGGGAGTGGGGAAAAATTGGTTGGAAGCACATTAAGATTAGACCGCTTCGCTGCCAGGTGTCAGATGCCAGACCGCTTCGCTGTCAGACTAGATCCCGAAGAGGGACACCTTTAGTTGCAAGTCATGGGCATAGATTAACATTTAAAATTTACTCGAATCTTATTTCACATTATATGATAAGCCTTTTTATATCGCCTGTATTGGCGAATCCACAATTTAGTCGATGGAGAAGAGATGGGGAGAGGTTTTTTAGTCCACTTCACTGCTTTTACCAAGACTCCAACCCAACCAGGCCATTGGTAAATACGCCACTAACAAATCCAAACCATTAAACCACATGGGCGCAGAAATTTTAAGGACACTCATTATTCCGCCAGCCAAGAAAAATAAGCCAGCAAATAATGCCAATCTTCTATTATTATAAACAGCCATCTTTGTAATTATAAAGGCTGCAACTAATGTCCCTAGAGCATGTGCTACGAATGGAATGATAAAATGTTTGGATTCCAATAAATCTGCATTCGCCTGTAAACTTTCAGGGTCCATCGGGTCTACTCCATTTGGAAATGGAATAATTGATCCGCTCAACATTATTAAAGTAAAATTTACTAGTCCGCCAACAAGCAGACCAACAACTACGGCAAGAATATTTTTTACTAAAGGACTCATAAAAGCTAATTTTAGGTTAAGTTCTAATTTACAAAAATTTCAATTGAATTTAAGATTTGTAGGCCTGTCGATAAAACATTTCCTAGCATCAGGCGAGGAAATTGGGGTGTTTTTGCAATGCATAAAGGCATTTTGTAATACGCCTCTAATCGTATGTTTTAAAATGATTAATTATAAAATTTTGATTGTCTGACTAAATATAATATCCAGATTTTGAATTTTTAAATTCTGAAAAGCCCCTCTTTATTGCATTCATCTGCGAAGCCATACTGAAAAGATGGAGAGGAGTTTGGGGTGAGGTTTACCCCAAACGTTTCTTCCGATAGGCATTAGCAAAATACAATATCATCGTACTAAACAACACCATCCCAATCGCCAAATAAATGTAATTCGTTTGGTCTCTAAAAACAGCTAGGATTACAATGATTACCAAAAAGAAACTTGGAACTTCATTCCATAATCTCAATTGAAAAGAAGCCCATTTGAAGGTGCCATTCGCAAATTGCTTCATCATTTGTTTGCATTTTAAATGATAAAGTAAAAGGACTACTACAAAGAGCAGTTTTACATGAATCCATGGAGCGCTCAAATAAGCTGGTTGGAAAGCTAACATCAAAATACCAAAGGTAATAGTAATCATCATTCCTGCGTTGGCAATGATCTTATAAACCCGTTTTTCCATTAATTTGAACTGCTCCACCAGAATGCTTTTTGCTGGCTCTTCCTTCCCCATTGCTTCAATATGATAGACAAATATTCGCCCTAAATAGAACAAACCACCGAACCAAGTAACAAAGCCAATAATATGAAATGTCTTAAACCAGAAAATTTCCATCCTAATTTTTTTTTCAAAGCTAGAAAAAAGCCGTAGCTTGATTGCCATCCTAATGTTAAAAAAGAAACCATTTCGTTTACATTAAAATCAAAAGGTCGATTTTAGTGCTAATTTTTAATTATTTTAAGTTTTGAAAACTATCTACCGTATGCGAAATTATATTTGCCTGCTATTCATCATGTTATTAATATGCTCATGTAGACCTGATGATAAAAGCAAGAATTCATCAGATTTATACAATCGAGGTAACGATCCTTGGGTATTCCGTTCTGTTTTAGACCAAAAAGCTAGAATTTTAACACTAGCATTGTCTGATAATTATTGGCTAGCCTATGATACCAATTCAGGAGCTATTTATAAATTTTGGAAAGGTAATGTCAAGTTTCAAGGAGCCGTTTATGATAATGCACATGGTCCACAGCCAGAAAGTATTGGAAATGCCTATTTTATTAATATACATGATTCCCCTTGGATGCTCAATGGCAAAAATGTAGCGGTAAATTATAAAGGTCATCATATAGTTAATGGCCAAGCTGAATTAAGATATGAAATTGATAAAGCTTCTAGCAAAATCTTAATTAGAGAAATTCCAGAATTGATAATTACAGAAAGTGGTCAAGTAGGATTAAGCAGATCTTTTACTACTGAAAATGTACCTGAAAATACAAGCCTTAAATTAAAAGTAAATTACCATTCCTTACCTACTGAAAGCAGTCTTTCCGCGGAAGGTGGAGCTTTGGATATTATTGATGTTAAAAGAATTCAACAAGGAAAAGTAAATTTAAAAGAGCTCGATGGAGTTTTCATATTGGCTAACAATGGTCCTTCTAAATTGAAAAGTATGTTTGTCAAAACGCCTTTTCATGTGAATAAGAATAAACGAGATGAAGGATTTACAAATAATGGACCAATTGGACAGAGATTGATTGCAAAAAGTGATTGCAAAACCTGTCATAATGAAAAAGTGAAAACCATCGGACCATCTTACGTATCTATTGCTGAAAGATACCCAAACAATGAAGCCAGCATAAATGCATTAAGTGGAAAAATTATTAAAGGAGGGTCCGGAGTATGGGGAAATCAAATAATGAGTGCTCATCCTGATTTACCCGTTAATCAGGCTAACGAAATGGTTCAATATATTTTAGACTTAGTAGATGATGAGGATGGTGGGTCAAGTTCTTCTGAAGCTTTACCTAAATTAGCGCCCGTTGAAGATATTGAGGAAGGAGATATAATTCCAGGTGCATTTGTGGAAGCCTACAATATAAACCAGATTTCAAAACTTCCTAATCGGCCAGCTAGAACTCCTAATCAAGCTGGTGTAAAAGCTAGTTTTGGCAATATTAATTCTGGAGACTTTGGTGGATTGAAAGATGATTTTGCATTATTTATTGATGGATATATTAGAATTGAAAAGGCAGGAGATTATATTTTCAGACTGTGGTCTGATGATGGATCTAGACTAAGCTTGAATGGGGAGATGATGATAGATAATGATGGTTTTCACGGAACTGAGAGTAAAGAAGTGGCTGTAAATTTAAGTGAAGGGTATTACAAACTGTTTTTGGAATTCTTCCAGGGTAAAGGTGGAAAATTTCTCTCTTTAAATTGGTTAAAGCCAGGAGATAGTGCATTTGAGGTTATTCCTGAAAGCGCATACGTGCATACTAAAAACCAACAAAAATCTTATCCAGGAGTCGTACTTGAAATGGCCAATATTAAAAAGACGCCCGGAGATGGATTTTCTCTAGAGGAAGTACATCCTAGTTATGATTTAAATCAGGCTAGACCTTATGACTTTTTACCAAAGGTTGGTGGACTTGATTTTAAGTCAGATGGAAGTTTGATTGTATCTACATGGGATCCTTCAGGATCTGTGTATAAAATAACCAATCATAAAGATCCCAATCCTCAAAATATTAAAGTCAAGAAAATAGCAAGTGGCTTAGCAGAGCCTTTAGGAGTAGAAGTAGTAGATGACAAAATCTATGTCTTGCAGAAACAAGAATTAACGGAGTTGGTAGATAATAATGGTGATGATATCATTGATGAATACAACACCATTTCTAATCATTGGAGAACTTCTGCTAATTTTCATGAGTTCGCATTTGGACTAGATTATAAAGATGGATATTTCTATGCGACATTGGCTACGGCTATTCAGCCAGGAGGAGCAAGTACCAATCCTCAGATTCCAGATCGCGGAAAAGTGGCAAAAATCTCAAAAGCAACAGGAGAAGTTGAATTCATTGCTTCTGGACTTAGAACTCCAAATGGAATTGGACGCGGCGTAGACGGAGAACTTTTTGTCGCAGACAATCAAGGCGATTGGTTGCCGTCTAGTAAAATAGTTCATATAAAGGAAAATGCTTGGTATGGTTCTCGTACTGTAGATTTTAAGGGAACCGCTAATTTGAAAGAAAGAAAACCTGTGGTTTGGTTGCCGCAAGATGAAATTGGAAACTCTCCTTCCGAACCTACCTATATAAATGACGGGCCATATAAGGGCCAAATGATTCATGGAGAAGTTACCCATGGTGGTGTGAAGCGGGTCTTTGTTGAAAAAGTGGATGGGGAGTATCAAGGTGCGGTCTTCAGATTCATACAAGGATTAGAAGCAGGAATCAATAGAATGGTATGGAGTCCCGATGGGGAATTATACGTTGGAGGCGTTGGAAATCCTGGGAACTGGGCACAAACGGATAAACTTTGGTATGGACTTCAAAGATTAAAGTATAATGAAAAACCAACTTTCGAAATGCTAGCAGTTCGTGCCAAATCTAATGGAGTGGAAATAGAATTTACACAACCTTTAAAAGAAGGAGATGGCTGGGATAAAAATGATTATGAAATAAAGCAATGGGAATATGTTCCAACAAAAGAATACGGAGGACCTAAAGTAGGAGAAAAGGATTTAACTATTCTTTCAACTAATGTTTCTGAGGACAGAAAAAAAGTATTCTTAGAATTGGCAGGTATGGAAAGTAATCGAGTTATTTATGTTCATTTGTTGAATCAATTTGTCAGTGATCCTGGTCAAGAGATGTGGACCACTGAAGCTTGGTATACGATGAACGCCATTCCAAAAGAAGCAGGAATGAAAACTTCTCCAGCAATGGCATATCGAAATAATAGCTTGACTAAAAGTGAACAGGCCGCAGGATGGACATTGCTATTTGATGGTAAAACAATGAATGGCTGGAGAAATTATAGAAAACAAACTGTTGGGTCAAGTTGGGTTGTAAAAGATGGTGCCATCGCACTATCATCCATCAAAAAAGAAGATGGACATTGGCAAGCTGCAGACGGTGGTGATATTATAACCGATAAAGCTTATGAAAATTTCGAATTTAATCTGGAATGGAAGATTTCGAATTGTGGTAATAGTGGTATTATTTATGATGTGACGGAATCAGATAAATACGATTACGTCTGGCAAACAGGTCCAGAAATGCAAATTTTGGATAATACCTGTCATCCTGATACGCGGTTTCCGACCCATAGGGCTGGAGATTTATATGATATGATCGAATGCAAATATGTGACTGTGAAACCAGCTGGACAATGGAATAAAATTCGACTTATTAAAAAAGATGGTCATGTTGAACATTGGCAAAATGGGGTGAAAGTAGTAGAATTCCAAATGTATAATGACCAGTGGAATGCCATGATAGCCAAGTCTAAATTTAAAGACATGAAAGGTTTTGGGCAATCTAAAAAAGGACATATAGCCTTACAGGATCACGGTGATCCAGTGTGGTTTAGAAATATTAAAATAAAAGAATTGTAATAATAATCAAAACAAAATAAAAAATAATGGAAGGCATCAACAAAAGTAGACTCTTTAATGCTAGTTGTGTTGCATTAATTGTAACAGCAATGACTTTTGCGATTCGAGCTAGACTTGAAACCGTTTTTGGGCCAGAAGGAGTGGGTCTGACTTTAGAACAAATCGGATGGGCGTTTACTCCAGCCTTTTGGGGATTTACTTTAGCCATGATGTTTGGTGGACCTTTAGTAGATACCTTAGGTATGAAGAAGATCACTTGGTTGGCCTTTGGAACGCATGCAGTAGGGATAATATTGACTTTATTAGCAGGCTCACAAATGTCACTTTTTATCGCTACCCTTTTCGTAGGTATTGGAAATGGATTAGTTGAAGCGGCTTGCAATCCATTAGTAGCTTCTATGTATACTGACAAAAAGGTAACTATGCTAAATAGATTTCACGTTTGGTTTCCAGGAGGAATTGTGATTGGCTCCGTGGTTGGTTGGTTAATTATGGATCAACTCGGATTAAGTTGGCAAGTAATGGTTGGTACTTTATTTATTCCATTAATAATTTATGGCTTTCTGTTTCTGGGGCAAAAGTTACCAGTTACAGAACGTGTGGAGATGGGAGTAAGTAATGCTAAAATGTGGTCTTCGATCGCAACACCATTGTTCTTGTTCATGGGATTTTGCATGTTACTCACGGCAGCAACTGAATTAGGAACCAATCAGCGTATTGAAACACTATTAGGGAAAACGGTGGCAGTACCCTTGTTGGTACTGGCTTTTATAAATGGTATCATGGCTATTGGAAGAGGTTTCGCTGGAACAGTCGCACATAAATTGAGTACTTCAGGCATGTTATTATTCTCTGCCATTTTTTCTTTTATCGGTTTGTGGTTATTAACCCAAACGAGTGGAAATATGACTTTTGTAGCAGCAGCTGTTTTTGCAATTGGGATCACTTTTTTCTGGCCAACTATGATTTCATTTGTAGCTGAGAATATTCCCCAAAGTGGAGCCTTAGGTTTGTCAATCATGGGCGGATTAGGAATGCTTTCTGTTTCATTGGTATTGCCCATTATGGGAAATTTTATTGATGAGGGAGCTTCAGGGGCGGATGCTTTAAAAATTATGTCAATTCTTCCAGGAATTTTAATAGTCCTATTCGGAGGCTTATTTTTTTATATGAAAAATAGAAGAAGAGAAGAAGTTATAAATTAAAAACAATGCATAAAAAAATTAAAATGGGCATGGTCGGTGGCGGCATAGGTGCCTTCATCGGAGATGTTCATCGTAAAGCGGCGGCTTTAGATGGAATGATAGAATTTGTATGCGGCGCGTTTTCGAGCAATGCAGAAAAATCAAAAAAATCAGGGGAAGCTTTAGGCATTCCTGCGGATAGAGTATATGCTAATTATGAAGAAATGATCATGGCTGAAAAAGCTTTGCCTGCGGATGAACGAATGGATTTTATATCCATTGTTACTCCAAATCATGTGCACTTCGGACCTGCGAAAATGGCTTTGGAAAATGGCTTTCATGTAGTCTGCGATAAACCATTATGCTTTGATATGGTAGAAGCTCATACTTTAGAAAAACTGGTTGAAGAGACCGGATTGATCTTCGCATTGACGCATAATTATACGGGCTACCCAATGATTAAACAGGCCAAACACATGATAGCGGCTGGCCAAATTGGAAAAGTGAGAAAAGTCTTGGTAGAGTATATTCAAGGTTGGCTAGCTACCAATTTAGAGGCAAGTGATCAAAAGCAAGCGGCTTGGCGTACCGATCCTAAAAAATCGGGAGTTGCGGGTTGTATGGGAGACATTGGAAGTCATGCAGAAAACTTGCTGGAATATGTAACTGGTTTATCCATCTCAGAGATGAGTGCTGACTTAAGCATTTTTGTAGAAGGGCGTCAATTAGATGATGATGGTAATGTCTTGTTGCGATTCGATAATGGCGCAAGAGGCGTTTTAACCTCAAGCCAAATCGCAGTAGGAGAGGAGAATTGTTTAAGACTCAGAGTGTATGGAGAGAAAGCTGGATTAGCTTGGGCGCAAGAAGAACCCAATTCATTAGTGGTTACCCATTTGGAAAAACCGAGAGAGATTTATCGAACAGGGGTTGGAACTTTGTGTGATGCCGCTACAGCACATACGAGAGTTCCCGCAGGCCATCCGGAAGGATATCTAGAAGCCTTTGCCAATATTTATAGAAACTTTGCGAAGTGCGTTTTAGCCAGAAAAAATGGAGAAGAAGTAGAACCTGTATATCAGGATTTTCCTGGTGTGAAAGAAGGAGTTAGAGGAATGCATTTTATTAATAAGGTAGTTGAGTCAAGTAATAGTGATGTTAAGTGGCTCAAGATGTAATTTAAATTTTAAATAAAAAATAGAAAGATGAAAGGACCAGCAATTTTTCTGGCGCAGTTTGCAGGAGATACCGCTCCATTTGATTCATTAGACAACATGTGTGCATGGGCGGCAGATTTAGGATATAAAGGAATACAACTACCTACTTGGGTAGATTTTATTATAGATTTAGAAAAGGCTGCAACTAGCCAAACCTATTGCGATGAACTGAAAGGAAAGATCGCCGCGCATGGTTTGGAGATTACGGAATTGTCCACCCATTTACAAGGTCAGTTAGTAGCAGTGCATCCTGCTTATGATATTATGTTTGATGCCTTTGCACCAGAGGCGTATCGCAATAATCCAAAAGCAAGAACAGAATGGGCGGTCCAGCAATGTATTTGGGCAGCACAAGCTTCTGCAAAATTAGGCTTGTCTGCGCATGTTACCTTTCCAGGTGCATTAGTTTGGCCTTACATGTATCCTTGGCCGCAGAGACCTGCAGGATTGGTAGAGGCAGGTTTTACAGAATTGGCAAAGCGATGGAAACCTATTTTGGATGCACATGAAGACAATAATGTCTATGCTTGTTATGAAATTCATCCTGGAGAAGATATTCATGATGGTCATACTTTTGAAATGTTTTTAGAATATACTAAGAATCATCCAAAGGTGGCAATCAATTATGATCCTAGTCATTTCGTTTTGCAACAATTAGATTACTTGCAATTCATTGATTTTTATCATCCATACATTAAAGCTTATCATGTAAAAGATGCGGAATTTAATCCAACAGGAAAAAGCGGCGTCTATGGCGGATACCAACTATGGATTGATCGCGCTGGTCGCTTCCGTTCTTTAGGAGATGGCGAAACGGATTTCTCTCAGATCTTTAGCAAGCTTACGCAATATGGCTATGATAGTTGGGCTGTTTTAGAATGGGAGTGCTGTATTAAAGATGGCGAGCAAGGAGCGAGAGAAGGCGCTATGTTTATTGAAGAACATATAATTACACAAACCGAAAAAGCATTTGATGACTTTGCAGGAAGTGAAACGAATAAAGAAATAAATAAAAAAATCTTAGGAATTTAAAACTAAAAATTAGTAATATAGTAATCCCAATTAACTAAAAGATAACCCCTCTTTTTATTATTCAAACAAATTTAAAGTATGAGAAATCTAATAGTTAGCGCTTTATCTGCATTTATCTTTATTCAATTTGGTACAGCACAAATTGGTTTTGTAGGAAATATGTTTCCTGCGCCAGGCTCTACAACCATGGAAACCTATAACCCAGCTAGTCCCAATGCTGTAACAATTTATATTCAGGTTTACAAAGCAGGTGTTACAGAACCAGCTGGACAAGGCGGGGGTATAACTTGCGAAGTTTATTATGGAGATGTAGTGAATTTTGGGGATCCTTGGATGTCTGTAAATACTACTACAATGACCTACAATACGGATATTGGAAATAATGATGAATATCAAGGAGACATTATAGTAAGCGCCAATATAAATTATGAATTCACCTGCCGATGTACTGATGATGGGGGAGCGACCTATGTATTTGCTGATTTGGCCGGGGGTGGCAATGGAAGAATAGAAGTAGAAGCAGTTTTGCCAGTAGAACTAATTTCCTTTGACGGAGAGCTTTTGAATGCTAATGAAGCTAAGCTTTCTTGGACTAGTGAAAATGAAATTAATTTTAGTCATTACGAATTGGAGTATGGCACAATATCTAAAGATGAAATAGATTGGCTTTTGGTCAAAAGGCTACAGCCAATAATGAGTAATAGTACTAATGTCTATCAAACCAATGCATTTTTAAGTAAAGAGATAGAACATTACTTTCGGTTAAAAATAATTGATCAGGATGGTACTTTTAAATACTCAAAAGTAATTACCTTAAAAATAAAAAATAAGGACTTCCCTGCTTTTAATTCAATTGTTCAAAATGATCTTGTGATTAGAAATCTTAAGGGCCTAAGCTGGAATATGTATGTACATACATTAAGTGGGCAATTGGTTGCTATTCAAGAATTATATGATCTAGAGGAAGTTAATTTAAATATGGATCATTTAAATACAGGAAATTACCTTATCACCTTGAGGAATAATTTTCAAAATGAGGAAGTATCTCAATTAATCATTAAGCAGTAAGATTTGAATGGAAGCTTTTGATAAAATATAAATAATAGAACATTTTATATAACTTTGCTCTGCCAAAAGAGATATTAAGCTTGCCTACTTAATGATTTCCATATTTTAGCTACTAATTCCATATGAGAACCTGTTTCAATAATCTTACCCTTTTCAAGTACAATAATTAGCCGCGTTTCTTACTGTACTTAAACGATGAGCAACAACCACCACTGTTTTTTCTTTAAAAAAAAAACGTTCCAAGTTTTGTACTATTTTACTTTCACTATTTGCCTCTAGAGCATTAGTTGCTTCGTCTAAAAATATAAATTCAGGATTTATATAGATGGCTCTTGTAATTAATAAACGTTGTCGTTGACCTTGGCTGATTCCAATTCCTTCTGTTTTTTTATTTGGACCTCTATCAGATTTAATATTACCAGCAACTACTTCCTGGTAATACTTCGCATACAAATCATCTTTCTAAAGTGGCACATTGGCAACGGGGAGTGTATGATCTTTGTTTTGATCAAGGAGGTTGACTACTTCTAATATGTTCTTCATAGATTAAATGATTTGTATTCCTCAATCAAAAACTTCAAGTTTTTGTTGTTTAGCTAGTAGTTTTAAAATCATTTTCCATAAGGTGTCATAAGGTATGATTTCCATTTCTAAAGCTGCTTCAGATTTTTCTAATGGAACTTTTTGTAATTTTTCCATGTACTTTTCAGTATGCCGCTTTACTGCGATGGGATGAAAACTACGTTTCTCCAATTGGAGTAACATTTTTATAAAGCAATTGCAACGGTAGGTATTGAACATCGTAAGATACCTACTAGAATAACGTTCAAGGCCTGCCATCTTATCAATGATCGCGTTATATTTTTTTTGTTTTAATAACATTAAAATTTGAACAATGATTATTGTGACATTTAAACCACGTTTGTCTTTTGAAAACACAGGCACTTCATTTAGGAATTTCCCTATCCTAAAAGCCCTTTTTGGTTTTTGAGTGATTATCTTGTTGTCGAGCATTAAAAGAATATAAGCTTCGTAAATTTTCCAAATCTCTTGTGTGTTAGTATCTTGGAAAGAGAAACTTCTATTACTATTGACTTCAAATAATAATTCATTGGCTTTCATGAACTGGTCTGTTCGCATCAAATAAATAAAATACATCTGATTAAATTTAAACCAGTTGATGCTACCATAGTCCAAGGTTTCCAAACAAGGATTTATTAGGTTTCTTACTTTTAAATACTTACAAAGTTTAAGATTGCCATAGAATGCTTTAAAGACAAATGGGAAAATTTTTACTTTCAACTTAAAAGGTTTTGCTAAAAGTTTATTATAAACTTTCTCACAAATTCGAATTACTTTGTCATAATCATTTTTAATTTCATGTTCAATTAATTCTATTATTGCAGAGAAAAATAAGAAATTATGCGTTTCAACACTTTCTTTATATTTATTAAGTCTTAAGGAATACTCTTTTGCTTTCCCAGAATATTCTTTTTTATAGTCCTTTGAACCAATAAGATTAATACTTAAACTGCAAAAGAGTTCTTCCGCTTCAGCCTCGGCTTTGAGATAAAAAGTATGTTCATGATATAATTTGTTTAAAGTATTAAATTTTTTCTTATCAACTTTAAAGAGAGCATAAAGGTTTCTAAGTATCTTAATTAAGCTTATTACAATATCAGTAAATTCAAACTTGATAGCCTTCCTTAAAGTTCTATCCCCAAGGTCAATTGCAGTTTGTTTTGCTCCTTTGCCTAGTAGGATATTTATTAGAGCTAAGTTTTTGTGGCAAGAATAGTAAATTCTTTGACCTGATGAATAAGATGGTTGATTAGAATCAATTAGAAAAGTAGAATTAAGAAGTTTGTTTTTGAAGCGATTTTTGAGTTTATTGTATTTATAGATATTAAATTCATTTTCTGTATATAAATATTTTATTGCATCTTCATCAGACTTTATTATCCCGGCCTTTATTCCTTTGTAGAATTTAGCGTATAGGGTGTCCGCCTGATACGGATTTTCTAAAACTTCAATTTGCTGTGCTTTAGATGCATCCAAAATATTTACTAATTCTTTCAGATTTAACATATATTAAAATATTTTATTGAAGAAATTCAAAATTGAATAAATTTATAAAATGCAGTAGATCAATTAAATATATGAAAATATATTAAAATTTTAGTAATTTAGTTATGTCTTATTATCAATGTTTCTGCTTTTGAATAACCTAGCTTTTCAAGCAACTTTGTAATAATAAGATTTCAATCACCTTGTAAATATATAGATATGTCAGTATTCATTGCCTTGTTGCTTCAATTAGGGATATTATGTTCATCAGATGACTATAACCCAGATTTATTAGATCAATATCAAAGTGAAATAGTAATATCCGATACGCACGGAATTTAAAATGGATACAGACTACCAATAAAAAACTAGTTATTCAAACAATCTACTTTTACTTAATTACTAACTTTTTAAACACTTTAGATTATGAAGACGTCAAGCGCCTACTTGTAGAAATTATTTAAAAAATAGATTACTAGATTTAAAAACCTACCTTATAAACCTGTGCCTATAAGCTAAAAACTCGTAGTTAAAAATATTGATAAAGCTGTTCTACTGACATAGCGGCTTTTAAGATAGTATTTATTATATATTAAAGGGTGTGTGATATTTATTAATATTAGGGGTGTATATTATTACAGATATCACTAAATTTAAAGGAGTACGACGTTCTGTCGTACTCTTTTATTTCTTTATAACTTTACCAAGAATATCTTAGCTCAAATGCTCGGGCTGTTTATTAAAAAAGATATCCCAATTTAATTTTTGATTTCAACTGCTCCTTGTATTATTAAACTCCCACTTGGACTGTTCTTTATTTTATTTCCTGAATTGATTGCAGGACTGTGTTCTAACACTGTAACATTTTTCAAATTTAAATTTCCATGATTCAGAATTCCTCGACCTTCAAAGTCGGTGCCTGATTTAATTGTTATCCCTTGGATGTAAACAGTGTAACCTTTTTCGATTTCAAATGTTTTAGCGATATTTTCTGCAGAAATAATTACTTGGTCTGAGGGATTTGCAATGATATATAAATCCTTCTCAATATAAGCGGGTCTAGAGTTCAGCATTATAGAATCTGAAAAGACCGAAGGATCAACCATAATAGTGTCACCAGAAGAAGCACAATCAATGGCAGAAAGAAATGAATTGACATTACAATCTGCTGCTTTGTATATCGTAAAATAATCTTCAACTGCTCCGGTTTCTCGAACAAATTTTATATCCAAGCGGTTACTATTTACTTCTAAAACACAAGACCCTAATTCTACCACAGCATAATACATTGCTTCATGATCTATTGGGGCATTTGAAATTTTTCCAGATGAACCGGCAGTAATGTAAACGGCGCCTTTACCAGCATCACTTCCCATCATTGTTTTATTGTAAGCTCCATCTCCATCAATCTGCCCATCCCCAAATCCATTATATCCTATGGTGTGTGCGGTTTGATCAAAGGAATCTGAATTACCATAATGCCCATTTAAAAAATAGGATCGCTCATAAGAATGGCTATGTCCTGATAAGATTAAATCCACTCCATTTGATTCCAACATAGGCAAAAAGCGTTCTCGCATTTGTACCAACAAACTTTCTGTATCTGAGTCATGAGAACCCTTCGTATAGGCTGGGTGATGCCAAAGCGCAACTATCCACTCTTGAGTCGTATTTTGAATATCACTTTGCGCCCAGTTGTACATCGGTCCACCAATAGAACGATCAGATCCGTAGGAATCCAAAATGATAAAGTGAATATTTCCATAATCAAAAGAATAATAGGCCTCTGTAAATGAAGCAATTCCACCACATTCTGCATTTGTAGGAAAGGAAAAAATATCATAATAAGGACCCGTTTGAGCATTTGAATTTGCTGAATGTGCATCATGGTTTCCAATGCAAGACCAAGCTATTGTGTTCTTCATTTTTTCTTCGTACATGTTTTGAAACATGGCATTTTGGTATTGATCATCCGTACCGTCATTGTAGGCATTGTCTCCTAAAAATAAAATTCCATCCGTATGGTCTGTTCCCACATACCCATAATAAGCATCTCTAACTGCTCGTTGATTATTATTAGCAGTTCCAGGATCTCCCAAAACCCAAAAACGGTAAGGTGCATCAGTAGCAATATTGGGAGATGTTTTAAAATACAAGTCTGAGGCTTTACTTTTTAAAATATTTATATTATCTCCAATCTCATAATAATAAACAGATGAGCTGTTTAAACCAGTGATATCCATTTCATGTTCAGTCGTCAAGGCGTTGTCTGTGACCTGTAAATCTAAATTAGCAAAGGTAGTTCCATAATTGATTTGCGAAGCTGTTGGAAGGTCGGTTCTCCATTTTACAGTTACCCGATCAAATGAGGACTTCTGCAGATATGGTCCTCTCACAATATTGGCTGGAGCGTTGAGTGTTCTACCGATCAATTGAAAATCAAAACTAATGTCAGAACTCGTTACATTTACTTGATGGATTTCAACCGCAATTAAGTTTGATCCATTTTGCAATAGATTAGAAATTGTTTTTGATATAAGTGCATTGTCCCCACCGCTTCCAGAAGTAAGATCTCCATAATTAACTGGACCAGTCGCTGGCATATTAACACGCCAAATTTCTGTCCCATTTAAATATACTATTGCACCATCATCATATATTAGGTTCAATTCCAAACTTCCAAAAAGAGAATTATCTGTCACATTAAATGTATGCCGGAAATAGCCAGTCAAGGAGTTCTCATTGATAAAGGTTACTTCATCTCCATCTCCATAACCTAAATGTGCTGCACCATTATCCCAAGTATTATCAACATAAGATTGCTCGAACCATTCATCTCCACCTTGACTTGGTGGGGCCTGTTCATTATCGTAATAATTCCATGTAGAACCAAAATTAAGCAAAGGCAGCACATCGCCAACCGTCTTCATTTCAAAATCAAAACTTATATCTGAACTGCCTGCACTTCTTTGATGTATTTCTATTGCAATGATATTGGTACCAGCCACTATAGAATTCGCAATATTAGTATTTGCTAGTGCATTATCATTACTAGCAGCTGTTGTAAATGTAGCATAGTTGATTGATCCTGCTGGCATATTTACACGCCACACCTCTGCACCATTCAAATAAACTACGGCACCATCATCATAAAGGAGAGCTAAATCTAATCCAGTGAATAAGTTTGGGTCAAGCACATTAAATTCATGACGAAAGTAGGCGGTTAAAATACCATCATCTAGAATAGTGGCTTCGTCGCCATCTCCATATCCAAGTTGCGCTGAACCATTATTCCAATTTCCATTACCTGAATCGTAGTTAAATTCATTCCAATTTAAACCGCCTTGTGGCGCAGGCTCATTTTGGTTTAAATGATAGTCCCATTCAGATCCATAAGAGATCAAAGTAGTTTGGGCAATTAAATTTGAATACAGGCAGTACTGAATAATCAGTATAAAATAAAATTTCTTCATTTTTTAATTATCTACGATTAATTTAAATGGTTCTGAATCTTCTGTTCCAGAGCCATCATAGCGATTGTTTTCCTGATTCTTTGGGGTAGTTTTTTTAATTCGTTTTTTGCTGCAAATAAATATTGTATTCCAAAGGCTTCCTCTCCTTTAGCAAAATATAGTTCAGCCAATTGGTAATAAGCCGATTCTTTTCTATCCAATAATTTTAATATTTCTTCCTGAGCCCAAATGGCTTCATGGTAGTTTTTGTCTCTTAAGGATAGTCTTCTAATTTCTTCATAGAAAACAATCGCTGGCCCTAAGTCTTCAATGCCATTTTTTAATAATTCAATGGCTTTTCGATTCATTGTTTTATTTTCCGCTGAGGCATAGGCCTTGGCCGCATCTATGTAATTTTCAGGAAAAGCTCTAATCGTAACTTCGATCACTTGATGCAAAAGGAGTGCTGCCTTTTCAAATTGCTTTCTTTCGAATGCTATTTGACCAAGCGTTTTTAAAGCATGTACATTATGCGAATCCTCTTCTAAGATCTCATTTAATAATCGACTTGCTTTTTTATATTTTTTTAATGCTTTATAATCTTTGGATAAATGCAAATCCAACAAAACATCTGAAAAACCTTTTGATCGGGCCTTTCTTAAATCCCGAATGGAATGTTTATATTCTTCGTGTTGAAAAAATAATACGCCTCGCTTATAGTATAGCTCGCCATTTTCTGGAGCTGATTTAATCTCTTCAGAAACCTGCTGGATACGCTCATCTAAGTCACCATGAGCCAACAATGATATGGAAAATAATAAGAATAGACTTGTAATTCCTGCGTGTATTAATTTTTTCATGTACCTAGTAACTCAATATTGATGTAAGATAAGCAAGAATGGGCAGAAAGGCAATAACCTTATATCGAGTCGATTGGTGGGAGTCTAGCAATGTTTAGTGTTGAGCTTTTACTGGAATGGCTCAATTTTTAGGAGTTAAATATTTATCCTCAAGAGTAAATAGCTTGGAATTTAGAAATCGGAACTTAAAATTTTTAAGATGGAGATCATTTTATTTCAAACTTAATTTTGCATTATTATTTCTAATTCTGCACCATTTGGATCACTTCGTGAAAGATTTCAATTTACTTAGTAGTATTAATTTAATATGTACAGTGATAATGATGAACAGTTTATACAGTTAACCTTTGAGTAATATTTATTGATCGAAAGTCTTAAAGCAAACTTAAAAGCTCTATAAGGAAATAACATCATCTTAAGTGTATGCTTAAGCTTTTTAAATAGTAAGCATTTACTCCAAACTAAATTAAATTCTCCTATTTTAGAGCTTTTGCCAACCAACCAACAATATCATTTGTTAAGTCTACTTTGATAAAGTTAGAAATCAACTAACTTTAATGGAGAATAGTAATTCAATATAAATATGAGAGTTGTTAAGTTTATGTTTCTTGCCTTAGTGTTTTTTACGAGTGTAGCATTGATTACAGTGTCTCCACCGCCTCCTCCAGGACCAATTGGTGCATTTGCCAATGGCGTTTTTCCTTCGACCGTTCCCGGGGAGGGAAGTTCATGGGAAATGGAAGATATCTTTCCAGATTTAGAAATTCCATCGCCGTTAAGAATTATTGAAATGCCAGGATCTTCAGATCTATTGGTATTAAGCAAGATTGGTCAAGTATGGTTAGTCTCAACTACAGATCAAAGTAAAAAGAAGGTATTAGATGTTACCGATCGTTGTCAAGGGGTTGGAGAATCTGGAGTTACCGGAATTGCATTACATCCAAAATTCGGAAATCCTGCATTTCCTGATAAACAAGTCGGATTTGTATTTTATCCAGCAAAACTAAATCCTCAAGCTTTTGAAGAAAAACTTTTTTTAAGACTTTCCAAATTTGAATGGGATGAATCAAATCAAGAATTTGATAATGATTCTGAGGAAATATTGATGCAACAATACGATAGATGGAGCTGGCATAATGGAGGTGGAATGTTTTTCGATGAAGAAGGATTTTTCTATTTTGGAATTGGCGATGAAGGCCATAATAATTTCCAAGCAGTCTCTACTCAACGATTAGATGGAGGAATGTTTAGTGGAATTTTTAGAATTGATGTGGATAAAGATCCGACTAGAAGTCATCCAATTCGAAGACAACCATTACCAAATGATCAGCCTGAACTTCCTAGATATGCAGATTGGGATACCTATACGCAAGGATATTATATACCTAATGATAATCCTTGGTTGAGTTCAGACAGCAGTCACTTAGAAGAATATTTTGCAATAGGTTGTCGAAGTCCATATTCTTTATCTTATGATATGGAGAATCAGCAAATTTGGCTGGCTGACGTAGGTTCTCATATCAGAGAAGAAATTGATAAAGTAGATAAAGCCGATAATTTACAATGGCCTTTTGCAGAGGGAAATTTATTATCAGAAACGGTGGCTAAACCAGAACAAATCATTGGAAATGAAAAAGGTCCGTTTTTCGATTATGAAAGAGCAATCGGTAGTTGTATCATCGGAGGATCTGTATATAGAGGTAACGTATTCCCAAATTTGAATGGAAAATATTTATACGCGGATTATGGAGTCGATAAGTTGTGGGCGCTGAAAAGCACCTCGGGAGATAGCACTACGCAAAATGAAATTTTGCTGAATGGACTTTCTAGCCCAGATATTGTCCTTCCTGAAGGACCTGGAATTTCAGGAATACATGCCATGAAGAATGGAGATATTTATTTGACCATTATTGGGAAAGATCCATTTGATCCAAGTAAAATTGTTAAGCTTAAACAAAAATCAACAGTTGCAGATCCCCCATCCAAATTGTCAGAACTTGGAATATTCAATAACTTAGATGACTTAATTCCAGTGGATGGTTTTATTCCTTATCAAGTGAATTCCCCACTTTGGTCAGATCGTGCTATTAAACAAAGATGGATGTCTATTCCTAATGATGGTAGTTTTAATACCAATCAAGAAAAAATAAAATTCAGCGCTTTTAATGATTGGGAGTTTCCTGTAGGCACAGTTTTTATAAAACATTTTAAATTACCAATTACTACTGACTTGAATGGGCCTACGAAAAGATTGGAAACTAGATTTTTTGTTTTAGGTGAAGGAGAAATTGGTTATGGTCTTTCCTATAAATGGAATGATGATGGCACAGAAGCTTATTTAACAGGAGGTGCTAGTTCAAAAGACTTTGACATTATGGAAGATGGGCAAGTTCAGTTTACGCAAACTTGGGATTTTCCAGGAAGAGATCAATGTATGACCTGTCACACGAGTAATGCAAATTTTGTTTTGGGTGTAAAAACTCATCAACTTAATGGAGAAATGGAATATCTAGGAACTCAAATGAATCAAATTTCTTATATAAAATCTCATAACATTTTTTCCAATCCTAGCGATGCAAACACTAGTCAACTTAAAGCATATGCAATTGATGATGAATCAGCAGATTTGGGAGTAAGAGTTCGCTCTTATTTGGATGCTAACTGTGCTTCATGTCATAGACCTGCTGGGGTACATAATGTAGACATGGATTTAAGATTCACTACGCCCTTAGAGCTGCAAAATATTATTAAATTAAGAACTAAAAGTGAAAACTCTAATCTCGATAATTATATCGTTGAACCAGGAGATCATGCTTCTTCAGAATTATGGATAAGAGACGCTAAATCAGAAGGATTGAAAATGCCGCCCTTGGCTAGGAATTTGGTAGATGAAGTCTATATTGAAAAACTAGCGGAATGGATAGATGGTTTATCTGATGAGGCTGGCGAAATTGAAGCACTAGTGTTATACCCTAATCCAAATTTCGGACACTTGTTTATCCAAATGAAACGAGAATGGGAGCCTCCTTTTCCAATGGAAATGTATAATGCAGCTGGTCAATTGGTGCTAAATGAAAATATGGAAAGTCACACAAAATATATCGATTTAAATGCTCAGCCCAGTGGGATTTATTTTATACGCATTGAAGCTAATGGGGAGCAGTATATGGAAAAGATTATTTTGGAAAGATAAAATCTAAAAATTTCTATAAGAAAAAAGCCATTACAAATCAATTGATTCGTAATAACTTTTTATGTTGCCTCATTTAGACTCAAACAATATTTTTAAACTTGTAATTATCTTATTACATTAAACTTTTTGATATAATACCTTTAGTGGTTGCCAAGTAAGAACCGCGTACGAAAGTTTTATGACTCGAAATATTCGTAAATATATCATGTGCGAAGAGGTTTTAGATCATGAAATCACCATAAATAATGATGAGAATTGGACAAATGATAGGCGACTGTATAGTCATATTCGAATAAAATCAGGCAATACTTTAACTGTTTCATGTCACTTATATCTGCAACCAGGAGCGAAGATTATAGTTGAAAGAGGGGGACGGTTTATATTGGATGATCATGCCGTTATAGCAAATGCTAATTTCTGTGATGATAGCAAACATTTAGAGAGATGGAAAGGGATTCGGCTAGCTGGCAATTATAATCTAGACTATAAACAGGAATATGCTAATGAAAATTATCAAATGCAACTTAATGACCACGGTGTGGTACTATTAAAAAATGGGTCAGTTTTTAAAGATGCTCGAATAGGAATTCAATGTTATTCAAACGATGACAAAAGTGATAGTGAATTTTGGGGTGGATACATCAATGCCGAAGGTGTTAGGTTTGAAAATAATAGTAGATCTGTAGCATTTATGAGCACAGGAACAAAGACAAATCTAAGTACATTTAATAATTGTGTCTTTACACAAGGCAATAGAGCAATTACAAATTGGGCCAGCGATGGTGTTACTATTACAAACTCTGTTTTCGGAAGTTTAAATACTGCAAATTCATTAAATCAATTTGGAGTATACTCGCTAGATGCTAATATGCTAATTGAAGGTAATACCTTTTTGGGCTTACCCGAAGCAATTGGAATGGATAATTTACTTTTTGCTCCTGGTGAGTTTTACCAAATCAATAATAATACCTTTGAAGGAAATGGTGGAGATAGACCGGCTATTAGAGCGAATATTGCCTCCAACCTCTCCATCAGAAATAATGATTTTATGCATAATGGAACAAGTGTTTCATTGATGGGTCAATCTGAAGCATATATCGAAAAAAATGATTTTTCTAATAATGGAGTTGGAGTGGATTTAGAATCAACGGGCACCTCTCTCAAACAGGTAGGCTGCAATACCTTTGATAACAATTTCTTTGGAGTTGATATTGCAGGAAATAATTTTGGCTTTGATTATGATTTTAATCAAAATGGACTAATTGAGCCAAATGTACATGCAGATCTTTTTATGAGCAGACAGCAAATTAATAATGCGTTCATTGCTAATCAAGGGAGTGAAGATGATTTTGCTACAAATCTTTTCTCAGAAGATGTAAGCATTTTAATTCCGAGGCCAGATACAACTATTGATTACAGTCGAAATATTGTAACAGTACCAAACCAGAGTGTCGAATTTATTTATACTACAGAAGATGATGACTTTAGTAGCTTGATTATACCTCGATGTCATATTAATGATCAATTGTGCCAACTAGAAAATCAGTCTTTTGATTTTTACAATTATAATGTTATCCATATTTTAGGATCAAATCCTTCATTTGATTTTTGTGATTCAATTGGTAGGATTTCAACTATAGTTGTAGGAGGGATTGAGAAACCATTCGAAGGCGTAATCATCTCAAATGATGAATATCAACAGCTAATTATTGATATTTCTGAAAGCATCAAAAGTAATGAAATTAGTTTCGGTCCTCCAAGTGGTAGCTTAGAATTTAAACATCGAGAACTAATATATTCAAAGATTGGTCAAAATGATGTCCAAGGAATTAAAGATTATTTAGATGCTTTCGGGGATCATTTTATTCCTCTAAAATATGGTCTTGCTGTAAAAGAAGGAGATTTTGAATCAGCAAACGCCTATTTAAATAAAATTGAAGAATATGCAAATTGGGAACCTTTTGTTTTATCTCAAAGATTATATTTGGATTTTATTAATAATATTGATTTCATGCCTACAGAAAAGGATTCAACAGACTTGCAAAATTATGCATCCCAAGATGAACCTTTATCAGGATTTGCAAGATCTGCACTCGCTTTATTTTATGATATCCATGCTCAACCGATTTCTCCAACAATAGAACAGGTTATTTTAGCAAGAGGTGGCCAATCTAATTCCAGTAATGAAATTAGTCCAAGTTACATATATCCAAATCCTACAAATTCAGAAATTAGTGTAAATAATATTAATGCGACATTCAAAGAGGTCAAGATATTTGATTCTATGGGTAAATTGGTTTACTTTGGTTCAATAAATAATAAAAACGCTATGAAAATTGATTGTAGCAATTGGAACAAAGGAATTTATATAGCACATTTAGAAGGAACAAATAATGTTAAGATTACAGAAAAAATAGTAATTCAATAAAAATTAAAAATGGCAGCTCTCTATGAGGGCTGCCTATTCAAACTAAATATGAAATCAAAAATATTATTAATCTTACTTTGTTTTTTATCTATCCCAAGCATTGCACAAGAATCTTTTTTCAAAGCCTTTGAGTTTGGAGATGGAGGTACTCAGAGTACTGGGATAAAAGATGAAAAGATAATGAGAATTCATGCGTTTCCTGATAGCTATATTTATCAAATGAATACGCTTAGTGACGGCCTGGAAGTAGAGGTTGTGCATAAATACGTAAAAGTTGATCGAGACTTTAATGTGATTTGGGAAGTTGCATTTTTAGCAGATTATTTATTTGAAGGAGAAGAAGTGAAATATAATGTGCCAGCAAATACGCAGGAGAATATTGTAATTGATAGCTTTTTGTATTCCCTTACGAACCTTGTTTTTATTGACAGAAGAGGCACTTCACTTACTAAAATAAATCATTATACAGGAGAACTTGTTTTTAATCGAGTAATAGATCAATTTGAAAGTCATATTGACCGCCCTTTTTATTTCCAACAAAATACCGATTCTACTTTTATTTTTAGTGGAGAATGTTTCAAAAATCAATTCCATAGGGTTCCAACTATAGTTGAATTTAATTTGGAGGGGGAAGTAAAGTTAGTTCAAGAGTTTCCTCAATTATTTCCTGACAGTCCTGCATCTCCCATGAACCTAACACCTATTACAGATTCTACTTTTAACCTTGTTTATTTTAAATGGGATGGAGAATCTAGTAACTCAGGATGGCTACATAATGCTGGATTGAATAAAAATGGAACAATAATAAGTGATACTTTTCTGGAAGATCACACATTAGATGGTGTATGGTCCTTCGAAAGAAAGTTAGAAAATGGAAATAGATTAATGGTTACGCAATTGGATACTGCTACAAGTTTAGCTGCGAGAACAGGTGCTGTAACTAAATTCTACGAATTAGATGAGTTCAGTAATATAGTTAAAGATACCGTATTTGATAATTTTTCTACTCATCCAAGAC